>OGOS01000158.1_pt1 | contig 55283 bp, 42 predicted proteins | sample 1552701 | NCBI WGS metagenome assembly OGOS01 (sample SAMEA2580128, study PRJEB22360) | human gut metagenome | biome: human gut; feature: human-associated habitat; material: faeces | place: Denmark | collected 2008/2010
CCCCAGTGTTTTCTCAAGCTTTTGTTAATTTTTCACAATTCAATTTAGGTTTCTATGAGTTTCGCAATTGTCTATTTTACTTTACACTGCGGATCAAAAACTTGATCTCCGCAAAATATTCCCGTAGCATATTGTTTGGAAGATAGAATTTCGTCGAATCTGCTGCAATTCCACATACATCAGAGAGCCCCTGTTTTTGGGCGATCTGTAAAGCACGGAACATATGAAAATCATTCGTGATAATCCCGACTTCCGCATCTTCCGGTAAAAATTTACGGCTAAACCGCAGATTTTCTTCGGTCGTCTTTGATTGATCTTCCAACAGAATCCGGTCTTTGTCAATTCCATTCTGCATCAGATACTGCGCCATTCCATACGCTTCGGAATAAGGTTCATTTTTTCCCTGACCGCCCGCTACAATACAGACTGTCTCCGGATTCTCATTCAGATATAAAATTGCCTCATCCAGCCGGTATTTCAATACCACACTCGGTTTATCCGCGTGCACCTGTGCACCCAGCACGATCACATAGTCCAGATTATCTTCTCCCTGTGCATGCATCTGGTGAATCACCATTCCCTCAATCACAAGAAACGACAGGAAAAATACACCGCACAATATTCCAAATATCCACCTAACGATCTGCGGTATCCTGTCCCAAATTCCCATATGAAGCAGACCTGCCAGCGCAAAGAGAATCACTGCAATGCCAATCCATACAATAAAAAATTTTGTTCCACCGGAACCTGCAATCGCCACAATCAGCCCATAAACCAGACAAAGCAGTCCCAAAATCAGACAGATGTTCATATATTTTTTCCTCATCCTTCCACCTTTCCTTCTTTTTTCTCATACAGTAAATAAAACTGTTTTTTATCCATAATGTTGAGTGTCACCGCCAAAACGATGGCTGCAACACCAAAAGCCCCCACTGCAAGCCACGCTCGGCCATATCCACTGTTATCAACGATTTTTCCGATCAGAATATTGCCCCAGGCAGAAAATGCACCGCTTACCGTATAAATGAACGAATTGACACGTCCCCAGTGCGTGGACGGCATCCGTCTGGTCATATACGGCTGGTTTCCCAGCGTGTTAAACACTTCGCCAACTGTAAAAATAACCATCAGCACAAAATAAAGCGGCATGATTCCCTGTACAAACCGATACCCGGATAATCCTAAAATAATCAGGCTTTCTCCAATCAGAATTTTTCGGACATCTATTATTCTTCCTGCAAAAGTAGTTATAATTGGTGTTGCAATGATCACTACCAATGCGTTTGTGCTTGTCAGCATGCCAAAAATAGCAGCTCCTTTTGCTCCGTATAATGTTTCCATGTTGAGTGGCAGAAGATAATTAAACTGTGCATAGACCAGCCCTCCAAAACCTGCCACCAAAGCATAAATCAGGATTGGCCTGCGTTCCCATAAAATCTTAAATACATGCTCATTCTCCCGTTTTTCCTCGTACTCGCTCACTTTTTTCTTCTCTACCCGAAGCTGTTTTACAAATAAAATAATCAAAAGCGTGGAGGAAAATGTTGCAATTCCGGTAATTATAAATGCCAGTCCCAGATAATTTTCAAATAAAAATCCGGCAATTGTCGGGGAAAGCACAAGTCCTAAATTCATTCCGAGATATTGCAGACTATACGCCTTTTCCCTGCTCTCGCTGTCACTCAGATCTGCAACCAGCGCATCATAGGATGGACCTTCAATTGTCGCAAACACTCCGGCAAGATAAAAAAGTGCAATGCTATATCCAGACAACGGCAGCAGACCGCAGATAATATAAGAAATAACTGTAACCATATCACAGCATACGATAATTTTTTTACGGTTCATCGTATCTGCCAGTTTTCCGCCAAGCAGCAGCATTGGAAACTGCAAAATGGACATTGCCATTGTGATGGTGGCAATCGTTGTCGCATTATATCCTAATTTATTTTTCAAAATCAAAGTGAGAAGCGGCCAGATCAGGGAACCCATACTGGTCACAACTCTGCCAAAGAACAGAATGTAAATCTCCTTGCTCAGATTTTTATATTGCTGTATAAATTTCATTTTCCAAACTCCATCCCATTTCTTTTGTAAATCCATTACTTTCCAAATTCCCAGAAAGCAACCGCACTCGCCGCCGCTACGTTTAAAGAATCCACTCCGTGGCTCATTGGGATTTTTACTGTATAGTCACAGTCTGCCATAGTCTCTGCAGCCAGACCGTCTCCCTCAGTTCCTAAAATAATTGCAAGCTTTTCTTCTTCATGTAATTTTTTATCATCAATACGGACAGAATCATTCCGAAGTGCCATGGCAACCGTCTTAAATCCGTACTCATGCAGTAAATCCATGCCGCCCTGTGGCCAGGAGACATTTTTATTTTCAATGTAAGTCCACGGCACCTGAAATACTGTTCCCATGCTCACGCGGATTGACCTGCGGTAAAGAGGATCACTGCACGCAGACGTCAACAGCACCGCATCCATGTTTAATGCCGCCGCTGACCGGAAAATCGCTCCTACATTTGTTGGATTTACAACATTTTCCAACACTGCGATGCGCCTTGCATTTTTACAGACTTCTTCTGCCGAAGGCATTGCAGGGCGATGCATGGCACACAGCATTCCCCTTGCAAGTTTATATCCTGTGATCTGTTCTAACACCTCAAGTTTTGCTGTGTAAACCGGTGTGTTTTTGCATTTTGCAATGATATTTTTTCCACGAGTGTCAAAATCCTTTTGCTCCATCAAAAGGGAGATTGGCTCACATCCGGTCTCTAATGCTCTCTCGATCACCTTTGGGCTTTCGGCAATAAAAATTCCCGGTGCCGGTTCATAATAATGTAATAACTGCGCCTCATTGAGGCTTGTATACACCTGTAATTCAGCTAAAGTTAAATCTGTAATTTCTATCTTGTTCATTTTCTTATGGATTGCAGTTTTTACATGGATCATATCCATATGCAATCGCTTCCTCTCTCGTTCCTGTAAATTCCGCATAATTTTCCGGTTTGATTTTCTCTACACTGTAACATCCCGGCTTATGGAATTTATGCGTGTTCGTGTTCAGTACATATGTCTGCGTTTCTGCGGACTGCTGTGTTTCCTCCTGCTGCACACTGGTGCTGGTGAACTGTTTTGTTTCTTCCTGCGCACTGGTATCATTTACAATTGTTCCGTCCGCAGAGCTTTCTCCTGTCGCATAATCAATTGACACACCCGGCTGCACATTATATGCAAAAACGCAGAATAAAACGCCTTCTCCGTTGTCTTCAACCGATTTTCCCTCCATCAGCACGCCTGCCGCCAGAAGGTTATCACCCTCAAAAACCGGCGTCACACGATACATAACGTGTTGATCTGTCTCTTTCACATAGTCCGCTACCATATTTTCAAAAGGAAGCATTCCCTCTATGTTCAAATATCTGGTTCCGGTAATGAGATTTTTTTCATTTGCATTTTCTCCTGTAAGCTGATAACCTATCAGATGACAGCGGTTATACAAATATTTTCCATCAACAAAATCATATTTCACAGTATGCCAGCCGGTCGGCTTTACCGCACCAATATTCCCACGCTCCTCCGCCGGCATCAGATCCTGTCCCACGCTTGCCACACAGACCGTGCATCTTCCAAGCGGATCCAATTCTCCATACGTCTCATAAGAAGCACTGCTCAACTCTTCTTCTGTAAAAAAAGGAACGTTATCATTGACTGCAACATATGCCTTTCCATCATATGCCGGAACGGCTGCAAAATCAAATGTTTCTGCGATTGTCGTTGCATTTTTCTGTGTACTCTGTGCTGATTCTGTCATTCCACATCCAGAAGCAAACTGCATCGTCAATGCGAGACAAATCACCATCGCCAGTGCTCTCATATTATTTTTCCATTTTAAAATTTCTCTGTTCTTCCTCATTGTCTTACTCTTACAAAACACTTTTCGTTCTGCTTTTTCTCCTTCTACTCTCTGCAATAAATTTCTTTTGTAATTTTTTCATGTGAAAAACCAGAAAACTCTTCTGTTTCTGTCAGTTTCCATTCGGCTCCTATCTCAACAGAAACATCTGCGGGATACACTCTGTTCCACCGATAGATTATGAACTGCTCAATTCGCTCGTCACCTGTATCCAATGTCTCCAATTCCTGAAAAACATATTCTCCTTCTTTCGCTTTCTCCTTTGGATTTTCACTGATTTCTAAATTCGAAACAGCTTGAAACAACTTCCGGCTGTAATCAGTTATCCAAAGTTTCTTTTCTCCAACTGTTTTTCTGATATCTTCCGCTACGATGCGGTCCTGCGACTGCCTTCTGTGATTGAAGGCAAGTCCGTTATTGTCGTCTAAGCATATGATGATGTACATTGCGGTGCTCCTTATATTTGTTTAATACTCAAGTTCTATCATATCGGTTTTTAGTTCTTTTTCCAATAAAATTATATCATTTTCCACTGTTTGATTCCTAAAAATTATATATTATACAAATAAAAGACCTAAAAGCGTAAAAAATAAGCACCTTTAGAAAGACTTCTCTTTCCATTGATGCTTGTCACCATCTTTATTTAACTCTAAAGTTTTTAGATTTTCTCATTGCATATAAGTTCTATTGACATTTTAATCACTGAACATCTATTCGCCATATGGTATACTATCTTTGTATAATTGAACAGAAAGCAGGATGTGATTTTCCGAGTTATACCCTCTAGTATTACGAAAGAGGGATGATGCCAATGAACACAATGGAAGTGCTTACGCTCTTACTGGTTGTTTTTGCGGCTCTATCTTACATAGATAACCATAACAAAAAGAAATAGCATCCTCCAACCAAAGCGAATGCTATTTCTATAGTTGAAACTGAGGGCAAATCGGATATTACATCCGATTCACTTTCTAAGAAAATTATACATGAGGGTACTTGAGAAATCAAGTGCCCTTTTTATATTTGCAATTATTGCAAACCATAGCTCAAGCTCTATTGTGATTATATTCGATATTAGAACTATATATACATTTTTATTTCCCCACAATCTCATCCGTATTAATAAACTGGAACGGTGTCGTCTGATACACGTAATAGTTCAGCCAGTTTGAATAGAGAATGTTTCCATGTGATCTCCACTGCAGTCTCGGTTTCTGTGTGTCATCATCATTCGGATAATAATTGACAGGCATTTTGATGTCCAGACCTTTATCCTTATCACGTTTGTACTCCTTGTCGAGGGTAACCCGGTCATATTCCGGATGTCCCATCACAAAAATTTTACGTCCCTCATCTGCAATGGCAAGGAACACGCCGGCTTCCTCTGATTCTGCTAAAATTGTCAGTTCCTTCACGGCACGGATATCCTCTGCACGCACTTCAGTATGTCTCGAATGCGGTGCCATAAAATAGTCATCAAAGCCTCGGACAAGCGGTACTTTACGGTTCATCACATGATGCTCATACACACCGAATTTTTTCTCCGGAAGCAGATATTTCTTCAAACCGTAATGATAATAGAGCCCTGCCTGCGCGCCCCAGCAGAGATGTAAGGTAGAAGTGGCATGTGTCTTGCTCCACTCAAAGATCTCACACATTTCTTTCCAATAATCCACCTCTTCGTATTCCATCTGTTCCACCGGCGCTCCGGTAATGATCAGACCATCAAAATAACGATTTTTAATGTCTGCAAAAGTCTCATAAAACTTATTCAGATGACTCATTGATGTGTTTTTTGACTCATGGGAAGACACTGCTACAAACGTCACATCTACCTGTAACGGTGTGTTTGAAAGCGAGCGTAAAAGCTGAAGCTCCGTATCTTCCTTTAACGGCATCAGGTTTAAGATTGCAATATTGATTGCTCTGATATCCTGATGTGTCGCACGATTTTCGTCCATAACAAATATATTTTCCTTTTCCAATATTTCCTTTGCCGGCAAATCACTCTGTGTCTTAATTGGCATATCTTCTTACAAACCCTTCCTCGCGATCAGAATCGCTCTCCTATTTTCGACAGTATGTCCTGCTACATCTTCCAGTACAGTGAAAACTAAATTCCAAGCATTTCTTTCAACTGTTCTTCTGAAATAACAGGAATTCCAAGTTCCTGTGCTTTGGTCAGCTTGCTTCCTGCATTTTCTCCCGCAAGCACGTAATCTGTTTTTTTTGAGACGGAACCAGAAGCCTTTCCACCATATTTTTCGATCAGCTCAGACGCTTCTTTTCGTCCTAATGTCGGCAGTGTTCCTGTTACTACAACTGTCTTTCCTGTCAGAACAGATTCCACCGTTTCTGTCTCTTCCGCCTGCATATTCACTCCATACTCTTTCAAGCGGTCTAAAATTTCAATATTTTTTTCATCTGTAAAGAAATTCCGGATACAAAGCGCACTCACTTCTCCGATATCGTTGACCTCTGTGAGCTGCTCAACGGAAGCTTCCTTTAAATGATCCATATCTTTAAAATACTTCATGATCGCTTTTGCAGCTGCCTTTCCCACATTCGGAATCCCAAGTCCGGTGAGAAGCTTATAGGCATCATTCTCTTTTGATTTCTCGATTGCATCCAAAAGCTTATCCGTATTTTTTTCTTTTCCGATAATTCCCTGATCGATCAATTCATCGCGATGTGTCTTTAGTACAAAAACATCAGCGACATTATTAATATACCCTAAACGGACAAGTTCTTCAATATAAACCGTACCAAAACCTTTGATGTCCATTGCGTCACGCCCTACAAAGTTGATAATATGGCGTTCTAACTGTGCCGGACAGTTTGGTGATGTACACTTAATATCCGCAGTGTCTTTCTCCCTCTCTGTCTTTGCACCGCAAACAGGGCAGACATCCGGGATCACAAACCGTTTCCAGTCAGAAGGTCTTTTCTCTTTCTTCACTTCCTTGATCTTCGGAATGATCTCCCCCGACTTATAAACTACAATTGTATCTCCAATTCCAATATCCAGATCATCAATAAAATCCTGATTGTGCAAAGTTGCCCTGGAAACAGAAGTTCCGCAGAGGCGCACCGGCTCGAACACTGCCGTCGGTGTGATTCTTCCGGTTCTTCCTACCGAAAGTTCAATATTTAATAGTCTGGACTCTTTCTCCTCCGGTGGATATTTGTATGCGATTGCCCAACGCGGTACTTTGGATGTTTCTCCCAACTGCTCACGGTCAGAAAAACGATTGATCTTCACCACGGCGCCGTCAATATCATATGCCAGATTTCCGCGGTTTTCACCGATTGCCGTGATCGCATCCCACACTTCCTCTGCGGTCGTGCAGACTTTGTAATCGTCTATGACATGGATCCCCTGCTTTTTCAGAAATTCATATCCTTCGGTATGAGTTGCAAACTCCATGCCACGCACCTGCTGGATATTGAAAATAAACATGGAAAGATCCCGCTCTTTCGTCACCTTGCTGTCTAACTGGCGGAGTGTTCCCGCTGCACAGTTTCTTGGATTGGCAAACACTTTTTTTCCAAGAAGCTCCTGTGTCTCATTTACCTTTTCAAATGCAGCGTTTTTCATGTATACTTCGCCGCGGATCTCCAGATACTCCGGTTTGTCCTTTAACTTTTGTTTTACGTCTTTGATCACTTTCGCATTCGCAGTGACATCCTCACCGAAATTAATTCCATCCCCTCTGGTTTCCGCCAGTATTAATTCTCCGTTCTCATAACGCAGTGACATGGAAAGTCCGTCAATTTTATACTCCACAACAAATTCCGGATGATCTAACTGTTTCTGCATTTCCTCCACGAAGTTAAATACTTCCTCTTTGGAAAAAACATCCTGAAGGCTCAACATCGAAACATTGTGGCGCACAAGCACACCCGCTTCTCTTTTTGCTGTTCCACCAACACGCTGTGTCGGAGAATCCGGCGTGACAAGCTCCGGGTGCTCTTTTTCCAGGTTCTTCAGTTCCTGCATCATCATGTCGTATTCATAATCTGAAATCTCAGGACTGTCCTGATTATAATAGCGGTCAATATGATATTCGAGTGTTTTCTTTAACTCGGCAATTCTCTCTTCTGCTGACATTTTTTTCATCCATTTCTACTTTTTTGATTTTTCTTTCATGCGCTCACTTTTGGGATATTTCTTCGGGATGACCGTCTCATTGGAGGAATCTTTAATTAATGATAAAAGCTGTCTGTACTCCTCCGTTGTAACATCCCGGTAGGTTCCAACCGGCAGGTCTCCAAGTTCAATATTCATGATTCTTGTACGAACAAGTTTCTCCACACGATAACCGAAATATTCACACATCCGTCTGATCTGGCGGTTTAGTCCCTGTGTCAAAATAATCTTAAACTGTTTCTTTCCAATCTGTTTTACATGACATTTTCTGGTCATTGTATTCAGTTCAGCAAGCGGCACTCCGTTTGCCAGACCATGGATAAAACTCTCGGTGACTGGTCTGTTGACTGTAACAATGTACTCTTTTTCATGCATATTCCCGGAGCGCATCATTTTATTGACAATATCTCCGTTGTTCGTCAGTAACAGCAGCCCTTCTGAATCTTTATCCAGACGTCCGATCGGATAGATGCGCTTCGGGTAATTAATATAATCGATCACATTATTTTTTTCGCGCTTTTCTGCGGTACAGACAATGCCAACCGGTTTGTGAAACGCAATTAAGATCATTTCCTCTTCTTTTGAAACTTTCTTTCCCTGAAACAAAACCGTCTGTCCTGGCAGCACTCTTGCGCCTGTTTCCGCAACTTTTCCATCAATGGTAATATTTCCTAGTTCTACCTGACGGTCTGCCTCGCGTCTGGAACATACCCCTGCTTCGCTCAAAAATTTATTGATACGGATTCCGTTTTCTTCCATACTTTTCCTTTTCCTGTCATTATTCCATATGATTCTATTTTGTACAGCTTCAAATAACTACAAAAACGGAGACTTCAATTTGCTGGAAGCCTCCGTAGCATTCTGTTACTTTTTTATTTTAATAAATCGGTCTTGACATAACCTGTCTTATTCTTCCAGGTTACTTTTGTCCAGCCTTCTGCATAACTCATCACAACCGTTACCTTCTCTCCGGCATAGGCAACTCCGACTTTGTCTGCTGTCTCGCTCATGGAAGACCGGATGTTCGTTGTGTTGGAGAGCATGATCGTTGTGCCCTCTGTCAATGCTTCTGATGCCGCTGTCTCAGAAGCATTCTCCGGTGCTGCTGCTGATAAAAATTCACTCTTAATATAACCTGTTGTACCGTTGTAATCGACAATACTCCAGTCTCCTTCTGTACCGGTTCTGGTAAGTGCCGTTCCTTTTTCAACAGAGCCAAGCTTGTCTGCTGAGGTATCTGCACCTGACCGGACATTTACTTTGTCTGTTGTGTATACAGTTTCTGTTGCAGGTTCTGCAGGTGTTTCTTCTGCAGGTGTTTCTTCCGCCGGAGTTTCCTCAGCAGGAGTCTCTGTTGCAGGAACCTCTTCCGTTGCAGGCACTTCTTCTGTACTCTCTGTTGCGTCTGCCACAATAGTATTACGCCACTCGGTGATCGCATTTGGAATAGTCGTTGCACAGAGATTCAACAGGTTCTCGTCTGTTGACAATGCAGCTTCGTATTTCTGCTGGATATCATTCTGTAATTCAATGACATCATCGCTGTTGTAGAAGTTCGTGATAAGGTTGCGGATGCTTGTATCCAACGCACTCTCCTGTCTGGACAGGTTGTACTCACTGTAAAGATTATCAATGTAAAGACTTCCATCGTCATTTGTTCTGACATAGAAGAAATAAAGCCCCGGTGCAGGTGTTTCCACTCCCATAAACTTCACATTCAGGCTGACATTTACCATATAAGAATTGCTGTCAAGCCCGGACTTTGTATAGCAGTTAATGTCCTGATACTGCTCAATGTACTGACTGATCAGTGTGATATAACTCTGCTCATTCTGTGTGATCGGTGTTGCCAGTGTCTGTAATGTGACAAGATCTCCGGATGCATAAGCAGTAAAGTAGCTGTTGATCAGCTCATTGACTGCCGGAACTGCATTTTCCTCATATGCTTCTTCTGTCACAACCGTCTCAGTAACCGCCACATTATTATCGTCTGCGTTTCCGATTCCATTTCCCGTGAATTTCACTAAAATAAGTAAAAGCACAACAAACAGTGCTCCTGCCACGAAATATCTGGCATTCTTTTTTACAAATTCTACCATTTTCTGAATATCTATGTTATTTGATTTATTATCCTGATTCGTTGAAGCCATTTTTACCAAACCTTTCTGTCACAGACCCGAATTTTGTCTGCGGTATCTATTATGAAAAATGTAATTGTTTCCTATCTGCAATTACAAAAAATTAATCTAACAAACATATTACATAATAGCATTATCTCTGTTTATTGTCAACGAATGGCAGGCTTTTCCAATTCTTAATATTTTATTTCAGAGCAAAAAAAAGATGCCACTACTGACATCTTTTTACTGCGCCTGGCGGGAATCGAACCCGCAGCGTCGGAGTCGGAGTCCGATGTTTTATCCATTAAACTACAGCCGCATATATTTTTTTATCTGTTTCACAAACATCCTATTTATCATAGCAGATAAAAATGTAAATTTCAAGAGATTTTTATGCATTCAAATCTTTTAATATCTCAGTTTCCAGCTCCTCTTTCTGCTCCGCTGAAATTGGCAGAATAAAAACACCGACTTTTACTGCTGTCTCGCTAACACTCTGCTCTATCAAAAAGCGCCTGTCCTCCTCTGTGACCTGTCCGCTCATGTATGCACGTATCACTGCATTCAATCTCGTAAATAAAGTGATAAGTTCCCGAAAACGGTTTTCTTTTCTCAGATAGCAATGCCCCGTCCGTTGTAATTCCTGATTCATGGTTGCAATGATCTGCATGGAAAGTTTCAGCTCGCCTGTGATGTCGGATGCCTCCATCAGAACATCCGGCCGCTTTTTTAACATTTCCGCAAAATACGTTTTTGCACCAAAAACATCCATAGAAATGAAGTAACTCGCAAGCTGTTCTTTCATCTCGCGTGTCTCTGCCTTTTCTCCTAACATGCCCACTTTGCATTCATAAACCTTCAGATGATTTACGCGCACCCACACAAGCAGCAGGAACTCGGAAATAAATCCAAACACCCGTTTGTGATAATCGTCCTCTCCATTTTCCAGACAGATCCGCTTCTGCACCTCAAAAAAAATGTGAAACAGCCATTCACAGTATGTATCAAACCATTTTTTCGATGTGACGATCATATTGCCAAAATACGTTTCCGTTCCGTTCTCGAGCTGTACAAATGTATCGTAATATTCCGGGTAGAGTTCTTTTATCACCTCTCCTGTCATATCGAGAGCATGAATATTATGATTTGTCGCAAAACCATAATGATAGGAGTTGTTCAGCACCACCCTTTTGGTCGTGATCAGATCATAGTCCTTTAAAAGCTCCAGATACTCCGCCTCTGTAAAAATTTTCTCCTGCTCATTCAAAAGATACCTTCTGTAGTGACAGGTTCCTACATATTTATATGTGTGTACATTTTTCCATATCCAATACAATCCGGTCAGTTCACTGTAATAACAGTTTTCCGCAGAAATGTTGTCTCCCGTGTTGTCACAGAGGTAACCAAGATCCTCTTTTTCCTCCCTGCCCACCTGAAGCGGCTGGTACATTTTATCTTGTGGTACTTCAAATTTTTTATGTGTCAGTGCAAAAATTTTTATCTTCATGTGAAACACCTGTCTTTAAAGTATGTTATCGAAAACTTCCGACACTCATTTTACACCATGTTCGGTTTTTATCATAGTGTTTAATTCTTTTAAAAGCGTGGCTGATTTTTTTAACTGCTCCTGTTCCTCCTCATCGAGTTCGATCGGCACAACTGCCTCCACACCATCTTTTCCGACGATTGCAGGCATACTGATGACCACATCTTCCATACCATAAATTCCGTGCATCATGGAAGACACTGGGAGAATGGACTGCTCGTTTCTTATGATACACTCGCAGATTCTTTTTACCGCCATCGCAATTCCGTAGTAAGTTGCCTGTTTTCTCTGAATGATCTCATAGGCACTGTTTTTCACTTCCTCATAAATTTTATCCTCGGATTCCTCGTGAAAATAATGTCCGCGCATCTCACAGAACGCATCGAGCCGCACACCGGAAACGTTTGCATTTGACCAAGCTGCCAGCTCGCTGTCCCCGTGTTCACCGATGATAAACGCATGCACACTGCGGTTGTCGACCTTCAAATGTTCCCCGATCAGATATTTTAATCTTGCCGTGTCAAGCACCGTTCCAGAACCAAGCACTCTGTTCTCCGGGAAACCGGACAGTTTTAACGCTGTGTAAGTGAGAATATCCACCGGATTTGAAACGATAAGAAGCATGCCCTCGCAGTTTCGCTTTGCGATTTCCGGGATGATTGTTTTATAAATTTCCACATTTTTGTGGATGAGATCAAGCCTCGTCTCGTCCGGCTTCTGATTTGCCCCCGCCGTAATGATGATAATCGCCGCATCGACAATGTCATCGTAAGTTCCGGCATACAGCCGGATCGGCCTTGCAAACGGAAGTCCATGTGCGATATCCATCGCCTCACCTTCCGCTTTTTCCCTGTTTACATCGATCATTACCATCTCGGAAAAAATGCCGCTCTGCATTAATGCAAACGCAGAGGACGAACCTACAAATCCACAGCCGATCATGGCGGCTTTTCGAATATTTACCATAATAAAATCACCTTATCGTTGTTTATAATGTTTACGATAATTTTTGAGAGGTAAATCTACGCACTGAAATATGAGGGAATGCAATCAAACTTTCGGAGCCACGCTCCCGCTACGTGTCGCTCGCAGCGGTACTAAGAACTCACATCCTGCATTTTATTTCTGATAAATCAGAATAAAACGCAGAATCTGACTTCTAAGAACCGGCGGCTCCACAGTGTCTCCTTCTCTTTTGATTGCATTCCCTCATATCATATACATATTGAAACCTCTCAAAAATCATCTTATTCGCTACTATCATGCCCGATTCGGTGAATTTTATGTGTCACAACACACAGGATTGGTATGGGTTATGACATACGAACATATATTCGTTTTTAGTTTACAGATTTCCTCAAGTTTGCTATAATTGATGTAATGTAAAGCTCGAAACTCGTACATAATGTAGAACGCGTTTCGCACAAACCATTATGATACCAGGAGGAATCTGTATGCACTCTCTCATTTTTCATGTCGATGTGAACTCTGCCTTTTTGAGCTGGGAATCGGCGAAACGCCTGCGTGATAACCCGGATGCACTGGATTTAAGAACCATCAACGCCGTAATCGGCGGCGATGAAAAGATGCGCCACGGAGTGGTCCTTGCAAAATCTCCTTCTGCGAAGAAATACGGCATTATGACCGGCGAACCATTATCCCATGCCAGACAAAAATGCCCGGAACTTGTCGTTGTTCCGCCGGATCATGAACTGTACGCTGCTTCCTCCCGAAAGTTTATCGAAATTTTAGAAGAGGTTGCCCCGGTGATCGAACAGTGCAGTATTGATGAGGCTTTCTGCGATATGACCGGAACGGAAAAACTCTACGGCGATCCCATTGCTTTCGCAACAAAATTAAAAGACCGGATTTATAAGGAGCTTGGCTTTACCGTCAATATCGGTATCTCTACAAATAAGCTTTTAGCAAAGATGGCATCTGATTTTGAGAAGCCAAACCGTGTGCATACTCTTTTTCCGGAAGAGATGGCGACAAAGTTCTGGCCGCTCCCGGTGGAATCGTTATACGGCTGTGGAAAAACCACTGCAAAAAGACTGCGCTCTCTTGGAATCACAACCATCGGCGCACTTGCAAAAGCAGACCGCCAGATGTTACTCTCTAATTTTAAATCCCAGGGCGATTATCTGTGGGAATCCGCCAATGGGATCTCCTCCTCTGCCGTGACTGCAGAATCTCCTGCCAACAAGGGTTATGGCAACTCGGTCACTCTGCCTTATGATGTCACAGATACAGAAAACGCGCACCACATTCTGTTATCTCTCTGTGAGACTGTGGGTGCGCGCATCCGTTATGATAAAGCCTACATCAGCGTGGTGCAGGTTCAGATTGTGGACAATGACTTTCATCACCGCTGTAAGCAGTTATCCCTGCCTTCTGCCACTAACGTGACCGAAAAGATTTATGAGGCAGCCTGCAATGCATTTGACCAGGGCTGGGATCACGCTCCCATCCGGCTGCTCGGTGTCTCTACGAGCAAAGCAACCGACGAAAGCTATGAGCAGTATAATCTTTTCGATCAGGATAAGTTTGAGCGGTTGTCCAAATTAAATTCTGCTATCGATAAAATCCGTGATAAGTATGGGGATGATGCAATCGTGCGTGCCTGTTTTGCGGATACGCACAAAAATTAAGCTACAACATCCTCAAACTGGGAATTATAAAGGTTCGCATAGAAACCTCCTGCTGCGAGAAGTTCCTCATGTCTTCCCTGCTCAATGATATCTCCATCCTTCATGACAAGAATCAAATCTGCGTCACGGATCGTGGAAAGTCTGTGTGCAATGACAAAGCTGGTTCTGCCCTTCATCAGGTTATCCATTGCCTTCTGGATCTCAATCTCGGTTCTTGTATCTACCGAAGAAGTTGCCTCATCTAAAATCAGGATCTTATTGTCTGCAAGGATTGCTCGCGCAATGGTCAGAAGCTGTTTCTGTCCCTGCGATACATTGCTTGCATCCTCGTTTAATTCCATCTGGTAACCACCCGGCAGCGTCTTGATGAAATGATCTGCTCTCGCTGCCTTCGCTGCCGCGATCACTTCCTCATCCGTTGCGTCAAGCCGGCCGTACCGGATATTTTCCATGATTGTTCCCTTGAACAGCCAGGTATCCTGCAATACCATTCCGAATGCATCACGCAGTTCCCTGCGGTTGAAATCCTTGATATTATGTCCATCAAGACAGATTGCTCCGCTGTTTACATCATAGAAACGCATAAGCAGTTTTACCATCGTCGTTTTTCCGGCTCCGGTTGGTCCTACGATTGCGATTTTCTGTCCCGGTTTTACGCTGGCACTGAAATCATTGATGATGATCTGCTCTGGATTGTATCCAAAATGGACATGATCAAATGTCACTGCACCTGTAATTTTCGAAACATCCGCCGGATGTTCTACAATCTGCTCTTCTTCCTCTTCCTCCAAAAACTCAAATACACGCTCGGATGCTGCAGACATAGACTGTACCTGATTGATCACCTGCGCGATCTGCTGGATCGGCTGTGTGAAGTTTTTCACATACTGGATGAACGCCTGGATATCACCGATTGTGATCGTGCCACGGATTGCAAGCAGTCCACCTGTCAGGGCAACACAGGCATAACCTAAGTTTCCGACAAACATCATGATTGGCTGCATCATACCGGACAAAAACTGTGATTTCCATGCGGAATCATAGAGAATATCATTCGTTTTCTCAAACTCTTCAATCGTATCTTTCTCGCGGTTAAATGCCTTGATGACAAGGTGACCACCGTATACCTCTTCCACCTGTCCATTGATGTGTCCTAAATACTCCTGCTGCGCACGGAAATATTTCTGCGATTTTTTTGTCACAAATCCAATCAGTCCCATGGAGATTGGTAAGATCACAAGTGCAATAAGTGTCATAAGCGGTGAAATACTGAGCATCATCACAAGCACGCCGATCAGTGTTGCAACGGATGTAATGATCGTGGTAATACTCTGGTTCAGTCCCTGTCCCAACGTATCTACATCGTTGGTGATACGGGACAATACCTCGCCGTAAGTACGGCTCTCGAAGTATTTCATCGGCATGCGGTTGATTTTTTCTGAGATTTCTTTTCTGAGCTGGTAGCACACTTTCTGTGTGATCCCGGTCATGATCCATCCCTGGATAAAGTTGAAAACCGCACTGCACAGATACAGACCAAGCACAAACAAAAGAATGCTTCCAATCTTTCCAAAATCAATGCTTCCGGTTCCCTGAATTTTCGCCATCAGACCTTCCGATAATGCAGTGGTCGCTTTTCCTAAAATTTTCGGTCCTGCAACATTAAATATGGTAGAACATGCTGCAAAAAACATGACAACAAAAATTGCAGCTTTGTATTTTCCGATATAGCTCATCAGCTTTTTGATGGATTTTTTGAAGTCCTTCGGTTTCTCGCCCGGCTGCATGCCATGTCCCATCGGTCCTCTTCTCCGTGGCTGATGTGTTTTAACTTCCTGTTCTCTACTCATTCAAAGCCACCTCACTTTCCTCAAGTCCAAGTTCTTTCGCGGATAACTGTGATTTTGCAATCTGCCGGTAAACTTCGCATGATTTTAACAGTTCTTCATGTGTACCCTTGCCGACAATTTTTCCGTCATCGAGCACTAAAATCTGCTCTGCATGTAAAATGGTACTGATACGCTGTGCCACGATGATCACAGTACTGTCTTTTACATTCTCAGCAAGCGCTTTTCGCAGCGCCGCATCAGTCTTTAGATCGAGCGCAGAGAAACTGTCATCGAAAATAAAGATTTTCGGATCTTTTGCAATCGCCCTTGCAATCGCAAGACGCTGTTTTTGTCCACCGGAAACATTGCTTCCGCCCTGTGCGATCGCACTCTCATACTTGTCATCCTTCGCCTCAATAAACTCTGTTGCCTGTGCAATCTCTGCTGCTTTCTTAATCTCCTCGTCTGTCGCATCATCTTTTCCAAAACGAAGATTCGAAGCGATCGTTCCGGAAAATAATACACCTTTCTGTGGAACGAAACCGATCTCGTCACGAAGATCAGACATCGTAATGTTTCGGATATCTTTTCCGTCGAGTGTGATACTTCCGTCTGTCACATCATATAAACGCGGGATCAGATTGACCAGTGTGGATTTGCCACATCCGGTGCTTCCAATGATCGCAGTGGTCTGTCCCGGTTCTGCTGTAAAATCAATGTCATGAAGCACATCTTCCTCCGCACCCGGATATTTGAAATTCACATGGGAGAATTTCACAACTCCATTGTGTGTTGTCACTTTTTCCGGCTCTTTTGCGTCATGGATCGAGGATTCTGTCTGAATAACCTCATCGATACGGTCTGCTGCAACGGCTGCACGAGGAAGCATGATCGACATCATCGTGAGCATTAAGAATGACATGACGATCATCATCGCATAAGTGATAAACGCTGTCATTGCGCCGACCTGCATCGTTCCTGCATCAATCTTGTGGGCACCCACCCAAACGATACCAACGGAAAGAACATTCATGATCATCATCATTCCCGGCATCATAAAAGTCATGACACGGTTGGTAAATAACATTGTTTTTGTCAGATTCTTGTTTGCCACATCAAAACGGTCTTCCTCTTTTTTCTCCCTGCCGAATGCACGGATAACCGAAAGACCGGTCAAAATTTCTCTGGATACCAGGTTGATATTATCCACTAACTTCTGCATTAACTGGAACTTTGGCATAGTGACTGCCATCAATACCATCACATAACCAAGGATCACAAGGATTGCAAGGACAATGATCCATCCCATTCCGGCTCCGGTCTGCATGACTTTTAAAACACCACCCACGCCAAGGATCGGTGCATACGCTACCATACGAAGCAGCATAACTGAAACCATCTGGATCTGCTGAATATCATTCGTGCTTCTTGTAATCAAGGAAGCGGTGGAAAATTTATCCATCTCTGCATTGGAAAATCCAACAACCTGTTTAAATACTTTCTCTCTTAACGTTCTTCCGATACCTGCACCGACACGGGAGGCAAAGAAGCCCACTAAAACTGTCACGATTCCGATCATCAGCGCCATGCCGACCATTTTCAGTCCGGCTGTGACAAGATAACTCTTCTGAATCTTTTCCACGTCAATTCCTGCCGCTTTATCGCAGGATACCGCATAGGCTGCGCCCATGGATTTCACAAGGGAACTTCCCATCGTATCAATGGTATCTTCCATACTGTCTCTCATGGAAAGTAAGGTGTCTTTTTCCAGAGTACCGGCATCTGCCCCGGTCGGTTTTGCAACATGCTCTTTTACTGCAGAGTCTTCCATCGCACTCATCTGATAATTCATAATGAGCGGAACTGCCAGTGTGTCATCGATCTCGTTTAATTCTGATCTGGATGTCACCTGCAGCCGGTAAATATCACCGTCTTTCTCATAGATACTCTCCCAGAGATCTGCCTCCTCATCCGTCATGAATAACTCTGCCGTTTCAAACTCATCCGCAGTCAATGCCTCCGGCACTACATGTTCCACACCATAGTTCTGGATACCAACATCAATGATATCCGATGTGTAAGACGGTAGTGACAGATCACACCATGCCTGCACAAAGAGTAACGCAATGATAATCACAATTGATTTCCAATATGGAATCATATTTTTAAAAATCTTACTCATGTTCCCTTTCCTTTCTTCTGCCTTGCCCTTTTCTAGCTTCAATCTCTTTTTCCGCAATATGATAAATGTTATCCAAATAAGAAATCAGGTGTTTCATATCTGCCTCATCCACCTGTGACATCACAGATTTGCCGAAGTCCGCCATGATCTGCCTTGCTTCCTCTGTCAGACGTTCTCCCTCTGCAGTCAGTTCCACATACGTATTCCGTCTGTCATTTTTATTGATATTCCGCTCCACATATCCGCGCTCTTCTAACCCTTTTAAAGTTCTGGAAATCGCGGATGGAAGCATTTTCGCTCTGGATGCAAGTTCCGAAATGGTAATCTTTCCATTCTCCCCTTTATCCATAATCGTACACATTACGAAAAAATCTGTCCTGTTGATCATCGGAAACATCTCCGCAAATTTCAGCTTGCGGAACTGATTCATCGCGCGGAACAGTTCTTCATATAATTTATCCATAATTCACTCACCACCTGCTATTATTTAACATTGTTATATATTGCATGTGTCAAATAATAACACCGGCAAATATCTATGTCAAGAAATTTGCCGGTGTTTCCATTTATTTTCTCTTTTGTTTATACTTATTTAATAATTTTATGCATTTTCTCCAAAATATCAGCCACCTCATGCATCTCCATCTGACCTGGTGCACTCGCTTTTTTGTGTGCCGCAAAAGTGACCGCTGCGCCAAAACTCTCGCCGCACAGCCTGCTGATCATCCCCATCTTTCCCATGGACATTGTGATGACCGGCGTGTCCGGATTCTCTTCCTTAAACTCATTCGTCACAGATAAAAGTTTTAAAACATCCTCCATATTCTGTGGCATAACTGCAAGTTTTACAATATCTGCACCTCCTGCACACATCTGTTCTAACAGCATCTTCATAACTTCTCTGTCCGGCGTCTCATAAAAATCATGGTGGGAGGCAATGACTTTCAAGCCCTGCTTATGAAGCTTTCTGATTTTTCTTGCCGGATGCTCCTCCTCAAAAAATTCCAGATCCAGAAGATCCACGCAGCCTGCCTCCGCCGCAAGATCATGCAGATCACTTAATTCATCCGGTGTTAGTTCTCCCATGCCGCCCTGCTTTTTGGTTCGGAATGTATATAAGAAAATCTTCTCTTTCATGCACTCTGCCGCAGCCGCAAACACTTCGCGCACTGCATTATAATTTTTGTAATCCGCGAAAACATCAATACGCCATTCCACGACATCTGCTTCACTTTTTGCAAGTGTCCGTAATTCGTCTATGATCTCTTCTTTATTGCTTTCCATAACCGGAACGCATAAAAGTGGTTTTCCTGTTCCAATTGTTTTTCCCTTAATCTCCATATGCCTGTCCTGCTCCTTTTCTATCCATCCTAAACCGGATTTGCGAAACTCTGCCTGATTTATGTTCCACGATCATTTCTATTTTAAAACACCAGACTCTAATATTCAATGCATGCAATATAAATAGTATTCATGGAGACTATAAAAAATTGGAACGTCTGTGAATTTGACAATTTATTCACAATCTATTAGAATGACTGTTAGTATAATCTACTAAAGGAGAGTTTCACATGAGTTTCACATTTTTAAACGAATTACCTTCTCCTGCCCAGATTCAAGAAAGATATCCTCTGTCAGAGAAATTGCAGGAGTTAAAAAAACAGCGTGACGCAGAGATCAGCAATGTGATCAAAGGTCTTGACAACCGTTTTCTTGTCATCATCGGACCTTGTTCTGCAGACAACGAAGATTCTGTATGCGATTATGTCAGCCGTCTCACTTCCATTCAGGAAGATGTCAAAGACAAGCTGATCATCATCCCACGTGTGTATACAAATAAACCACGTACCACCGGTGAAGGCTACAAAGGAATCGCTTCCCAGCCTGACCCTGAAAAAGCACCAGATATGGTGGAAGGTCTGATCGCCATGCGCAAAATGCACATCCGTGCCATTGAAGAAAGCGGTCTCACCTGTGCAGACGAAATGCTTTACCCGGAAAACTGGGGATATGTAGAAGACCTGCTCTCCTACGTTGCGATCGGTGCACGTTCTGTTGAAGATCAGCAGCACCGTCTTACCGTCAGCGGTTTTGATGTTGCATCCGGTATGAAAAATCCAACCAGCGGTGACTTTTCCGTTATGTTAAACTCTGTTTATGCCGCCCAGCATCCACACCATTTTGTTTACCGTGGCTATGAAGTGGAGACAACTGGAAATCCATTAACCCACGTTGTACTCCGCGGCGCCGTAAGCAAACACGGAAACAGCACGCAGAACTATCATTATGAAGATCTGATCCGTCTCTGTGATATGTATGCCAAAATGGATCTTGTAAACCCGGCTGCCATTATTGATGCAAACCACTCCAATTCCGGCAAGCAGTTCAAAGAACAGATCCGTATTGTTAAGGAAGTTATGCATAACCGTCAGTTATCGCAAGACATCCATAACATGGTAAAAGGTGTGATGATTGAGAGTTATATTGAAGAAGGATCTCAGAAGATCCACGATCATATTTATGGAAAATCTATCACAGATCCTTGCCTTGGATGGGAAGATTCCAAAAAACTGATTTATGATATTGCGGAGATGTGTAAATAAAACATCGCTTTTTATTTTGTTCTATAGTAAAAAAGTCTGCCGACAGGTACTACCTGCCAGCAGACTTTTTTCATGCACCATACAGTGCTCATTTTTCATTACAGATCTGATGAAGATTATTCCGCACGGGACATAGCTTCTTCGTAATCTTTTGTGCCTTTCCAGATCTCATCTTTGTAAGGATTCTTCTTTAACTTCATAGAACGTTTGATGATCGCAGCGAATACAACAACGTTGACTACAATTGAAAGAACAGAGATCACACCCTGTGCTGTAGGATCTACTGCTGTTGGATGTGTAGCTGCATCCATGAATCCATCTGCGTAGAGCCTTGGGATAACTGCGAATTTACCCTGATCCTGGAATAATGGGAATACCTGGGCAAACATACACCATAATGCTAATGTGTTAGCACGGTTCTGAATCCAGCCACCTTTGTTCCAGAATGCTGCAGCAAATGTAGGTGCAAGTAATAATGCAACACCACAATACCAGGAATGAGTCGGAAGGTTTAAGTAAGTATACTGGAAGTTCCATACATCATAAGCTAAGATGAACATCCATGTCATATCCGGCCATAACATATCATCTTTTTTCTTAGATGAGTAGATTCCCCACCAGCCTGTCATACATAAGATATTGATAATACCTGCAAGACCGTTGAGAACGTTCCACCATCCACCATATAACCATACGCCTTCAGATGATAACCACCAGCTTGTTCCTGTCTCTGCAAGTGCATGTGCACCTCTGATTGCAGATTCGAAATCGCTGCATACTGCGATCAAAATGTTGATTGCTACGATGACAAATGGGAAAGCCTTAAACCACTGTGTTTTACCAATACCCCATTTGTATTTGAGCATCATAAAACCAATACATCCAGCTGTAGCTGCATATAACTTCGCATAGTGGAACCAGCTTGTCATATGTACATATGTATTGTTATTAAGTGCCCATTCAGCTCCCGCTGCTGCTGAAACGTAAATTGCAATAAAGTAAACTGTCAGAATGATTGGAAGAACAACGAAACATAACATTCCGCCGGCTTTTGTACGTCTGGCAATTTCATTTGCAAGTACGAGACAGGTAAAAACTAAAATCCAGCCAAGAAACTGCCATGCAGCTCCCTCGCCGTAAACCTGAAACAACAGTCCATGATTTAACATATTGTTTCCTCCCTCATAAAATTATTATTTCTGGTCATACCAGTGATTGTTATGATTTTAACACTTTTTTTATAAAGTTTCAACATTATTTACATTTTCATATACTTTTTGACAAAATTGTATATTATTTCCAATTGATTATTTCCCTTTTTTTTTTGGGATTTCTGGAGAGACTCTTCCAAAATGTTTTCAAGGATATTCTTATTTTACCTGATTTTGCATCAAAAAAGATGTTCTGTGGTACAACCAGATCCACGAACATCTTTTTCCTTATACTATCCATATGTACAAGCTTATAGATATCAATCTCTCAAGGGTTATTTTTCATCCTCGATCACAAGTTTTCCTGCTGACACTTCCATAAATACACTCTCCGGATCTGCCTTTTTCATCGCAAGCAGTAATTCCCACAGATTGTGGATCTGATTTGCCAGCACACCGGACGCCTGAACCGCATACGGCAGCAGCATTGGCAGCTGGAACACACGGATTCCAAGCGGTGGAAGGAAGATCATGTTGGTCGTATGCACCTTATCTCCGGCAGTTTTGATCATCTCATAGGTGATCATCAGAAAATCCTGTCCCTTGTATTTACAGTAATAAGAAACATAACATTCATCGATCGTCCAGGATACACCGTCCTCCACTTCGACCGGTTTCTCAGATACTTCATTATTTTCTGTTGTCTGCACACTGATGTTCCAGTGAATTTTTCCATCCTTCGTATCATTGTACATCTCTGTCAGCATATGACTCAATTCTTCTGGTCTTTTCATTGTTTTTCTCCTTATGTTGTTCTTTTTCTATTTCTCCAACGCATGTTCCCCGATGCGCACTGCATGCACTACAAAACGTTTTCCCGTGGTAGAACAGGTCGACAGTGTCATAATATGATCGTCTTTCGTCACGTTCACTCCTGTATCATCATAGGACTTTTGTTTCATCTTATCAATAAATTTTTGAAAAGTATCATCCGGCGCAAAGCCAACCGTGTAAACTTCGTCGGTTTCCGGCACATCATAGTAGGCAAAAATCTGATAACGGTACGCACACTCTGATGTATAGATCGTAAAAAACTGATGATCTTTATAAAAATCCTCTGTTTTATATTTTTTCAGGCTGCCAAACATGCTTAAGTTTTTCATGTTGTGCCCATATAGGATTGTATGGTAATCCTGAAAATCCGGTGTGTTCATCCCCTCCATAAAAATACATCCGGCAATCGTCTGATTTCCGTAAATATCCGTGCGAAGATACTTCTCATCATCCCCGGAATATAAAACCGGATAACTGAGCTGCTCCAGATTATCAAACCGTATCCAGCCGATAATATCCGCATTGACCTGCTGAAGTTCTTCCAGCTTCACATCCACATCTGTATACCACCACGAATCATCCCCCTCTGTCTCCTCCGCCACTTCCGTATTCTCCGCTTTCTCTGAAATATAGTTTTCCTTTAATGCCTCATAGGTGTCGTTGGACTGTTTGTAATTCAAAAGATCCGGCACCAGCATAATGAGTGCTGCCACGATCAGCGCTGCGCCAAGAAGAAAAAGAAGAACCGTTGACCGGCTGCTTTTATTTTGTTTCATGCCCGTTTCTCTCCCACTTTACTCTGCTGTGCACGTAAAAAACTATCTGCACTGTTTTAGATTGTACCACAAAATGAGCAGACCTCATAGCCCCTATGAAAGTCTGCTCAGATGTTTTACCTTTTATTTAGTTGAAAGAAACCTGTGCAAGTGCGTCTGTGTAATTTGCAAAGCCGGCTGCCTGAACTGCACATGCAGAAACTTTAATATCGGTAAATGTGGTATTCTCTGTCACATTGTTTCCAACCGTTACTTCTTCAAAGATGGTAGAATGAGCGGATTTGGAAATCACATCTTTTTTTGCATATACTTTGTAGTCAATATTATTTAAGTTCTGTGCTGTTTTATAAGCGTCTGTCACATCTACCCAGTCAGAAGCATATGTGATCGTAAGTTCCGGGTTTTCATTCACGATTTTCGCAAATACCCATGCGTCCTGTGAATCATCTGCCATGTGTACGGTCGGATCTTTGTATACCACTTCTCCTGCAACCAGATCCTCGTACTTATTTTCTTTTACCGTCCACTCTCCGGTGCCATCAGCATCCACATACAGATTGCTGTTTTCATCTCTTGCCACTTTGGACTCGGATAAACCGCCTGTCAGCGGATCATCATCAAAGTTTACATTGCCGACGGTAAAGGTGTTGGTGACAGTTCCGGTTGTGCTCGTCAGGTAAGCAAATGTGCTGCCTGCGCCGATTGCACCGATCAGGCTGATCGCTCCAAGCAGTGTGACTAATTTTGTTTTCTTCATAATTTCTGATCTCCTTTTTCATTTCATGATAATCTTTTCATTCTTATGTACTTTCCATTCTGTAACTTGCGGTTCCTGCCTTATCAGAAACCGTTTGTTACGATACTGTTTTATCACTCAATGGTCACACGGCGGTCATATATCAGAAATTTCAGCAACTGTTCTTCATTCCGTATTTAAATTTTTCTTCTTATCCTCCTCTAAAATATCCGGGATGAAGTTTAAGAGGATCAGCACGATCAAAACACCGCACACCACCGCAATACCGAGCGGTGTCTTTGCATAAATGGAAATATATCCAAGATACGGGATATGAAATGCATACACCCCGACGATCTGCTGCCATGCAACGGGAGCTGTATCTGCAATATTATTGGCGTCTCCCTGTGTGACAACGGTCTGTTCCTCCTTATCCACCGAAATGATCCTGTGCGTCACCAGCGTTCCCGCCGGAAGCTGATAAGTGACGACTACTCCATCCCTCGCCTCACTCCCGGTAAAATTTTTATCGTAGACGATCGCCCCGACCGGGATCCCGGGTTCCATGCTGCCGCTTAAGACCGCATACTCATCATATCCAAGCATTTTCGGGACAAACAGAAAGCCTGCGATCACAAGCAGTCCAAGAAATACCACCATTGATAATACACTGCAAATTTTCTTTATCATTTTCTTTTGCGCCTTTCTGACTTATTTGGTTACTTCTGCAAAAAATCCCTTCAAAACCGGAAGTTCCACTTGATCTTTGGCCTCATAACTTCCGGCAAACACTGCCTCCTGATAAACCGTGATATCGAAATTTTTTGTCACATTTCCAATTTTTACTGCATCAAATAAATTATCCGTGTTCTGCCCCGGTGCAACCGGACTGTTGTAGTAAAACCAGCCGTCCGTGCCCTGATACCAGCCGGTTCCGTCACCGTCAGGATCATAAAGCGTACTCTCGGTCGCAATGCTGTCCGCTGCCTTACCTTTCTCCGAAAAAGCAGTTCCGTTCCAGGTGCCGTTTAACAGCGTCACTTCTGTCTGTTCCGGTGAGACCGTGATTCTTGCCCGGACAAACACATCCGAAATTCCAGTGTTTTTTACACTCGGATTCTTTTTCACGGTGCTTCCTGCTTTGATTTTGCCCTCAAACTCTTCCTCGATCTCAGTCGCCACTTTTGCCGCCTGAAACGTATTGGTCACCGTTCCTGCTGTTGCTGTGATAATTGCAAATGTTGCTGCTGTTCCAATAATTCCAACCATCAGTGCAATTGTAATCACAAATATTTTTTTCTTTTTCCATATTTCTTTCATACACACTGCCTCCGATTATTTGCGCACATCTGTTGTGGAATGATTATCAACATCTGTCGTCCTGGTTGCTTTTTCATGGATCACAAATTGATTTTTCACGGCATCCGTATCCGTGAGCTTTCCATCACTTCTGGTCTTATTGTTTTTGGCTGTGACGTTCACACGGTCTGCCTGCAAGTGTAAATCTGCCGCTGTTGTGACAAAGTCCTCTGCGTCAAAGCTGCAGGCCTCGTCTCTGCTGCGGATACCAACTGCAAATTGTGCGCTGTTTCCGGCAATCTGTGATGCACAGTTTGTGTCTGCGGTAAACTCTTTTAACGTAAAGCCCATCGTGTCAAGTTCTTCTACTTTATAGATTCCCTGCGCAAGTCCTTCCAGTGTCGTCTGTGCTTTCACATTGAACATTCCGGTTGTCGTGTTCTGCTTCTCTGCGCTTTTCTCTCCAAATCTTAACGTCTTATAATAAACATCGCCTGTCGTCTGATTGGTGATCTTAAATGTAAAGATCGGATCACCCTCACACGCTCTGATATCTTTTTTACTGATTTTCTTTGTGATCGTAAGCGTTCCCGTTTTCACTTTCACGTCATATTTTCCTGCATAGGCTTCCCCATCCGCATGCGCTGCCTCCACCTGTGTCTCATTTTTATAGATCACACCGTTTAACGTGGAGTTTGCGTTGGAAGCATCTGTCGCTTCCTCCACCGGCAGAAATGCTTTTGCGTAATACGTGGTATCCTGTTTAGGTCTCTCTTTTTTCAGGTTTTCCTGCGTGATCTCCTCACGGCAGCCTTTGTCCGTGTAGAACGTCAGATACACCTTTGTCATTTTGGCGCTGTCCGCATCTTTCATGCGCACTGCCGCATCATCTGCATAGTTTTCCAGATTTTCCCCGAGAAAAATCGTATCTGCTGTGTCTGTGATCTGATACGCAATTCTCACATTCACGGTCGGCTGCGGCAATTCCAGCTGTGTGCCGCCAAAGCTTAAAAAGGAATACGGATTTACATTTGTAGTCATATTATTTCCACCCAGACAGGATTCTTTTGCCACGATATGGATTGTTTTCTGCCAGCCGGAGGCGCCGTTTTCCTTCGGCTTTACTTCCTGATCAAGCCAGCTGACCGTCGTTGTGCCATCCTCATTGACCGTTACCTGTGCGCCATCCGCTCTCAGACGTTGGATCTCGGCATCTGTCAGCTCAAATTCCGCATCAATAATGTCCGTCACCTGCACTCCGGTCAGGGATCTTGACTGTGTGATCGTGCTCTGGATGTTCTGAAAGATTTTGTTTAACTCCTCCGCAGTATCCGCCGTAAATGCACAGCCGGCTGACGCCACTTTCTCTCCCAGCCATGTGGCAGTCTCGTTATTTAAACCAAGCCCGACTGTGATGACCGTATAGCCTGCCTCTTTCAGCTTCACCGCTGATGCTTCTGTCTCCATTTTGTCATTGCTGTCCGAAGGCTCTCCGTCGGAGAACAGGATCACATATTTTTTGTTGCCATCTTCTGCCTTCTGCAATTCGCTGTATGCATGCTCCAGTCCTTTCTGTGGAGAGGTACCGCCGTCCGCAAAAAGCGCATTGACGGACTTTAACATCTCATTTTTATTTACCTTCGAAAGACCGTGGTTTAATTTGCCCTCGGTACTGCTGTTCCACCCATTGCCAATGCCATAAAAGGTGGCGATTCCGACCAGACTGTCCGGTGATGTATCGGAAATACCTGTCACAAATCCGCTGGCGGCGTCTTTTAACGCAGAAATCTTAGACGTCCATACTGCCATCACATCACTGTCTGAAATGCTCTGATAACTGCCGTCCACATACTTTTTCCATTGTCCGTCGATATATTTTACCGGATACTTCGCATACACATTACCGGATACAGCCGCCGTTCCCATTCCGACACTCTTATCGTACGTCCATGGCCACCAGCCACTCTTTTCATATTTATTCCAGTAGTACACTTTATTGATATCCATCTGATTCTTCACACTGCTGAATTCTCCGATGTCCTTTAATTGATTTTCACCGGACAAAATTTCATTCATCGAGCCGGACAGGTCAAATACCATCATGGCATCCACTGTCTGTATTTTTTCAACTGTGCTCTGCGAGGTTGCGAGCGAACTTGCGTCAAGATCGATCTGATACTCTCTGTTCTCCCAGTCCGTCAGTTTCACTGTCTTATGATATTCCACATCCTTCTCCGTAAAATCAACCGGCTCCTCCGGCGGGATATCCGGCACGTCGTCGTCCACCACTTTGATCACGTCCGCATTCGGAAGCGTAAACTTCATGTTACAGTTTGCCTTTCCTGCACCGCGCTCCATATATAAAATGGTCAGATGATGTTCTTTGTTTTTGTCTGTCCTGTCAATATATTTCCAGAGATCGACCGTATCTGTCAGAGCGTCATGGATACCGCCAAGATCGATGACCACCTGTTTTCCATCCAGAATCACCCAGAGATCATCATCCCCGGTAAAAGAATAGTTCAGTTCCCCGATATAATCTCCAAGTGTAAAGGTAACGTCATAGCGGAGTCCAAAATAAAAATTATTATTTCCAAATGGCAGGAAATCCGCCCCCGCAGTTGCTGCCACGTTGTCCTCTTTGTCTAAAACTTCTTTCAGTTCATAAGTGTCACCACTTTGTGAAAATTTTAACCTGTATCCTTCTTTTACTGTCAGTCCTTTTGTCCCTGCCGCAGCTGCTCCGTCTTTCGGAAAAACGCCCGGTTCATTCACACTGAAAAGAACTTCTTTGTAATCATCACTTAACCCGGTAACGATCCCTGTTTTTTTTGCATTTTCTCCAGTTCCTCCGGTATACACGTTGATATGCTGGTCGTCTGTGGTTCCGTTTTGACCTGTTTTTTTCGTGACGGTGTCATATTGATTTTCACTTAAATTCTGGGATACCGTTCCGACCGTGAAACGGTTATCTTTTTGCTCAGACGGATAGTTGGAATCTGCATTGATACTCAGATCCGCCCTCTGCTGTCCGGCTGTGTCATAAGGAATCACCTCGTAGTCATAAAACGATGCCTCACCGATATAGTCCGTATTTTTTGCCTGATAAAAAACTTTTACAACACTGTCCTCATGGATCTCAATGTTTTCAAGTTCACTTTGGGAAAATGCTTCTCCGTTTACCTGCACATGATCCACATCCCAGTTTAACGCCTTATTGTAGTCACTGATTTTTGCTCCCGGTGCCATCGTGCAGACATCATCGCTGTAAATTTTTGCACTCTGCTCATCCTGCGCCTGATATTTGCTGTTGTCATAATGTTCGATGGTCACGGTCACGTTGTTATCTCCATGATTGACGATGACATATTTTGAAAAATGATCCGTGCCAAATGTCACCTCGCCGTCGGCAGAAGTGTTCGCATTCATATCCAACATCTCATTTTTTGTCTCATCAAAATGATACACGCTCGCCGAATCGCCCTCTTTCACCTGCGCAAGCGATAACTGCACCTGCACGGTTGCCCCTGGCTCCACTTCTTTTCCATCTTTTACAAAGGAGATGTCATACGCCACAACCTCTTCTTTTTCTTTCGACTCGCCCTCCATCGCTTTATCGATGGATGCTTCCATTTCTGCTGTGACGGCTACCGGTGCCACGACAAGCTCTGCGCCTGCCGGAAGATCGGTCTCATTCGAAAGTGTCACGACCACGCGGACTGCGTCATTGGAATAGTCGAAGACGGTTTTTAATTCCGGTTGTTCTGTCTCCTCTGTTTTCTCCGTCTCCTCGATTGCTTCAGCCGCCTCAGTGCTCTCTGTGTCATCGGTCACTTCTGTGTTCTCGATTGCTTCGGTGCCTTCGACTGCTTCCGTGCCTTCGACTGCTTCCGTGCCTTCGACTGCTTCCGTGCCTATTGCATTCCCGATGTTGTTGGTCACTTTCGTGCTCTCGCTGTTCTCTGTATTCCTGACTTTTTCTGTATTTCCTGTTCCGTCTGGATCTGACATTTTTCCTTCCTGCCCGGTACTTTCCTGCCCTGCATTTTTCGTCTCATTCAACATCTCTGTGGAAATTTCCGTAAAAACATCCGTGGTGTCTACACTTGTCGCATTGGTGACGGTCACATCGGATGTCAGCAAAGCCAAACATAACAGGAATGCTATCACTTTTTTTACACTCGCTGCAAATTTCATAGAATCCTCCTTACTTTTGCCCTTTGATCTACTGTTTTCTCTTCCAAAGATTTCATCCGGTGTATTTGCTTAAAATATTTTCTGTTGTTTTTACTTTTTCTATATTGATCTTGATTTTCAGATTTCGGTAAATTTTATTGTCCTGATAAAATTTTGAAATAATCCGGTTTGCGACCAACATTCCACCCTCATAGGTACATGCGGAAAGCAAAATCACATACTGCGAATCGCTGAACTGTGCCACCGCGTCCCCAGGACGGAGCGATTTTTTCAATGTCTCCACAAGATGAGGCATCGCATTGCGGATGCGAAACAGATTGACATCACTGACCTTGCTTCCGGTATACTCCCCCGCCTTTAAGGTCAGAAGCAGAATATATTCATTTTCATCAAAACGCGCTGTCTTTCTCACCTGAAGCCTGCAAATTTCCCGAAAGACCGGATACCCGCACAAAAACGCTCCCGCTGGATTCTGTTCTGCAATATCCTGATGTACCTGTGCAATTCCCTGCACATTTCCGCTTTTATTCTGTCTCAGTAATTTGTCATAAACGCCCTTTAATTTTGACAGTTCACAGATTCCGAGCTGCTGCTGCAACGTCCGGCATGCATTCTCGTACACTTCCAGGGCAGAACCAATTTTATTTTTTCCTGCCAAAGCCTTGATCAGATAACAATATAACTCTTCATCGAGACTTTCCTGCTGAAGTGCCTGACTGCAAAGCTGCTCCAGATTCTCATATTTTTCCGCGCGGACATAACATTCGCACAGATACCGGACGCAGTTTAAATACAAAGAGTGATAATAAGTATTCAGCATCATCACCCAGTGCATATCTGCAACTTTTGTCATGAAATCACCCTGATAAAGTGCAAGCGCCGCTTTTAGTTTCTGGATTGTCTCACCCTCTGAAATAGGTTTCTGCTTTGCCAATTCAAACATTTGTTCGAATCGTTCTGCATCCACTGCCACTTCCAGTCTGGGATTCCAGCGATAGGAACCATGATCGGTCAGGATAAAGTCCTCTTCTCCAAAGTTTTTCTTCAGAAGAACTCTCAGACGATACATCAGATTCTTCAATGCCCCTGCCGGATTTCCCGTTTCTTCCTCCTGCCACAACGCATCCGCCATGTCATAAAACGTCAGTGTCTGATTTCTGTGAAGAATCAGATACGCCAGTAAATTTATCATTTTCGGAGATCGTATTTCTTCCTCATTCACAATATGTTCTTCATTCCTTATCTGAAATTTCCCCAGAGTACGAATCGTCAGCATGCAGTTCTCCTCCTCTTTTCCGGCTCTGACTGCCAGATTTTTCCTGTAAGTCTAACATGCATGTATTGCTATAAAGGTCGAATACTGTACCTAAAAATCCTGCTTACTTCGACCTTTTTCTATTTTTATATACAAGGAAAGCAATCAGTCCCGCAATAAAAACTGCTGCGATACCGCCGATCACCGGCACAGCCACAGGTACAGATGCTGCATCGATCTCCTGCGCTGCAAGATCTGCATCGTTCCCATCCACATCACCGGAAACGGTGCTCTCATCCTCTGCTGTGTTTGACAATGGTGTCTCGCTCTCTTCGATGTCGACAACTCCATCGTTCTCATCTCCATCTACCAACGGTGTCTGCTCCTCTGGAATTTCAACATTGCCATTGTCTACGTTCTGGTCTGCGTTATTCGCACTATTATCTGCCACGTTATTTGCTGTATTCGTTGCCGCTGTATTTGCTGCATTACCGCCACCATTTACGCGGTTGTCTGCTGTATTGGACGCATTATTTACCACATTTACAGTAACACCGGACGGCTGGGCAGCTCCGGGAACGATGACCGTCTCCTCGACCTCACTTACGACCGTCTCTGTCCGTGTTGTGCCCGGAACCACGTTTGTCACTGTGCTGGTGATTGTCTCCACAGCCCCGGTGTAGCGGTATTCAAACGTTGCCGTGTTCTCTTTCCCTTTTTCCAGTTTTATAATTTTACTGCTCTCCGTCGGTGTATAATCCGAAACGGTCACCGGAGTGACCATAATGGTTTCTTCGGCATTTCCATAGATGATCTGTGGAGTTGCAATCTGTTCCTTCGTCTGACTGTCTATGAAACTCACCATATAGGAAACCGGATCGATCAAACGCTTATAATCCAAAACGTACTCTGTATTCCGTTCCACCGCAGTTCCCACAACGCCGGAAAACGCTTTCAACCCATATGCTGCCTCTTTTTCATAGTGCAGGCAGTTAGAAAACCATGATGTCAGCCCTGCATCACTTTCCCAGCCAGGCACTGTAAAAGCAAGTGTATCTCCCTTTGCAACTTTTACTTTAATATAATTTTTTGTCACTTCCATTCCATCGGAAACAGTGATCTTATCTATATCAAAACTTGCAACATTTCCCGCACGGAATGTCACTGTATACATTCTTTTTTTCACCGCTTCTTTCTCCTCCGAAGCTTTCACCGTTGTCATTGGAAGCACCATCGCCATGAAGATAAAAACCATAAGAAAGCCTGTAATTATTTTTTTTACTTTTTTCATGACTTGCGCTCCACCTTTCTTTTTTTTACTGCTATACTAACAATCACTATACCTGCCACCAGAACTCCTGCAGATACTGTCACTGTCAGAGTATCTCCTGTCCTGACACCGTTTGCCAGTGGAACCAGCTGTTCTGTAACTGTCTTTGGGATCACTTTCTTTACAATCTTTGTCACCACATTGTCTTTTCCGTGCTCCGTCACATAATTTGTGATTACAACCGGCTTTCTGTCGTCTGCATAGTACGCCCGGAATTCAAATTCCATCGCACCTGCTGCACGCGAATAATCAATCCCATCTGCACTGTCCATGCCCTCGCCGTCTAAGGTCAACGTCACATAGACATCCGCCGATTCCCCCGGATTCAGCGCTGTCATATAACGATACTCATTCAGTTCTGTAATTTCAGCTAAACCTTCGGCACTTGCCACATTTTCTGCATAACCACCTGCATCTGCATCCAGCAAAGATGTCCTGTTCGTATCATTGCCGATCTCCACCTGAAACTCATATGCTCCACCAGACGCTTTTCCTGCTTCTTCCAAAGCATCCGTTGTCTTCTGTGAAATAAAAAAAGATGCCTTATGACTGTTTTGATTCTCGATTTTAATGACAACGGTCCTGCTGTCTCCGGGTGCCATGCCATCAAAAGCACCGGCAAGTTCTGTCTTATCTTTTGTATACACAAGCTGATTTTCCTCTGTCAGCTGCACAGTCTGAATTTCCGCCGCACTGACCACCGATGAAAATCCACAAGTCCAAATAAGCAACAGAACGGCTGCTATGTTTTTTATTTTCATATGATCCAATCTCCTTCAACCGTTATCTTGTTTCTGAAACAGACAAAATCGTTCCATTTTCATCAAACTCCGGGAACACGCCAAGCTCTGCTGCGATCGCATCTTTTGCGTTATTCGCCTGAACTGCCGTAACTTCGTATTCTAACGTATAGACTGCATCTGCAAATCCATTTCCCATAGATTCCTTAAAATGAATTCCGTCCATAAAGTTTGTTGTCGTCTGTTCTGGAGCCAGCGGCTTTGTGTAGTACATCACCATCTGCTCATCATCCTCATACCCGATGATCCAGTCCTGATTATGTACATAGATATCATCCGCCTCCCCTGCACTCACAAGTCCGCCGCTTTTTGTATCCCATGCATGATAAATGACTACTTTTACATACACATCATAACCATCCGGGATATCGTTTTGTACTGCCTTCGGCATGATGATCGTTTCCCCCGGTACGATCGTAACCGGTTCTTTTTCCCCGCCGTCTGCCAGTGCCACAGGTTGATCCCCGATCACCGTGACTCCCACACTCTTAATGGAAATATTTGCCACTGCCTTTTCACTTTTTGTATTCAGAGCTGCAAGCGTTCCGCCAACCATCGTTGCCAGGATCAATACTGCAGCGATTCCCATAAGCATGTATTTTTTCTTCACTCTCCATCTCCTCCGCTCATCCATTGAATTTTTTATAAATCCTTGTGTTATTATAGGTATCCCCGGTCACACAATGGTCACACGAATATTTTATGCAACAGACCGCACGAAAAATGCACTTTGTTTCTTCAATTACGCAAAAATACCTCCCGGCAGATTCGGGGGTGTTACCGCATCTGCTCAGGAGGTATCCTGTCATTTCATAAATATTGATTTTTCTTCACATTTTAAGCAATCATTTTATATCCACTATCTCACATAGATATTGGAAAGATTGTCTAAAATCTCTCCTGCAACATCCGGTTTATTCATCGTGTAAATATGCACATGATTGACACCGTTGGCGATCAGATCAATGATCTGCTCTGTTGCATATGCAATTCCCGCCTGACGCATTGCTGCCGGGTTGTCTCCAAACCTGTCTACGATCGCAAGAAATCTCGGTGGAACCATATTGCCGGACAAAGATGTGATGCGTTTGATCTGGCTTGCGTTGGTGACAGGCATAATGCCTGCTACAATCGGAACATCTATTCCTTTTTTTAATGCCTTGTACATAAAATTGTATAAAATGTTATTGTCAAAAAACATCTGTGTGGTGAGGAACTCGCATCCTGCATCCACTTTCTCTTTCAAATGGTCGAGATCTTCAAAAATCGTTGCTGCTTCCGGGTGTCCTTCCGGGTAGCATGCACCACCGATACAGAAATCACCCTGTGCTTTGATATCTGCGATCAGTTCACTTGCGTGCTTGTACTGATCCGGCAGCGGAAAATCTGCATTTGCAGGAATATCGCCACGGAGTGCAAGGATATTCTCGATATTTGCTGCCTTTAACTCCTCAATGACAGATGCCACCTTTTCTCTGGTGGAAGAGGCACAGGTCAGATGTGCCAACGCCGGAATGTTATTGTTACGTACTTCCTCTGCAAGCTTTACCGTATAATCAGATGTTCCACCTGTTGCGCCGTAAGTGACACTCATATATGCCGGCTTTAATGCCGCCATATCTTTTACGATATTTTTATAATTTTCCAGCTGCGCACCCTGTTTTGGTGGAAAAAGCTCGCAGGAAATCGTCACTTCATCTTTGTTTAATAATTCTGTTAATCTCATCTTTTTGTTCCTCAATCTTCTTTCTTATATATTAAAAACTTCTCAGTTTATCCGTTCCATCATCCACCGTATTCTCGATTTTTCGTATCTCCACAAAATAGGAATAGTTATCGTTTACTTTTACTTCACAGCGGTCACCTATTTTGTGTCCCAACAATGCTTTTCCGAGCGGCGATTCGTTACTGATCAGATTTTTCAGGGAATTGCCGCGGATGGTTGTGACAATTTTATAGGTTTCTTCCTCGTCATCATCCTCAAAATAGACCGTAACGGTATTGTTCATTCCGACTTCATCATCCGCAGAATCCGTAGAAATAATCTTTGCTGTCCTGATCATTTTCTCCAGATAACGGATACGGCTCTCATTCTGATTTTTGTCTTTTTTTGCTGCATGGTATTCAAAATTTTCACTGAGGTCGCCATGTGCACGTGCCTCTTTGACTGCTTCCAGCGCATTTTTTCTCACAACCAGCTTCCGATACTCAATCTCTTCTTCCATTTTTTTTATGTCCTGTTCGGTCAACTCGTCATACATGAATCCCAACCTCCATTTTCCATCTCTATCGGTACTGATCCTGTACCATTCTCATTATGATCTGCAGATCTGTCTCTTATAAAAACACCTGTTCTAATGCGATTTTCTCCGGCAGACAGCGTTCGATCACACTCCCTTTCCGGCAGACAGACAGCCAGACATCCCGTTTGACATTCCATGTTTTCAGATAATATTCTCCCACCTGTTCTTCCATCGTGGAAAAAGAATCCAAAGACATTGCGATCCCTGTTCCAACCGCCTTGATATAGGCTTCCTTCCTCGTCCATATTCCGGTAAAAGCCTCATCTGTCCAACATTTTTCCAGATATTTTCTCTCATCTTCTGCAAAAAAACGCTGTGCGATCTTCTGTTTTCCGGTGCGCATCAGCTCCACATCCACACCTATATCCTCTGTGCCAAAAGCTGCTGCCACATACATGCCCGAATGGCTGAGGTTAAACATAAGCGGAAGCCGTTCTCCCTGCCCTGTCCCAAGATACGGCTTCCCATTTTTACCATAAACGAATCTTACCTGCTGCAAAGACCGTGTTTGTCCGGTCTGCTCCAACTCTGCTGCTGCAGGTGATCCCACAGGTATTGTCTGCGTGTAACCATACTGCCGCAGACCGTATTCCAATAACAGACCTGCCCCAAAGGCACGAAGCCTGTCATCTTCATTTTTACATTGTTTTATTTTCTGTTGTCTGGCGCAGCACAAAAACTCCCACAGCTGTGGTTGATCTGATCTGTCACGTAAGGCACTGATATCTGAATAAAACACGCACAGTTTTTTTTTCTTATCCACTACTTCTGATGCTCCTGCAGAACTTCTTTTTTTCGCCTTGTGGAATCCCAGACATTCTGCACACGTCTGGTCACGATCTCCGGAATAAACGGTTTTACAATGTAATCGCTTGCACCTAATTCCATCGTCAATACCTGTTGTTCTGTTGTATCATCCGCCGTGATGATCACCACCGGAATATTTAAGATCCTTGGATCATTCTTCCTTTCCTGCATAAAAGTCTGTCCATTCATGCCAGGCATCATCAGATCTAACAGGATCATATCCACTTTATAATTCTGTTCCTCTAAAATACGAAGTGCCTCTTCCCCATCTCCTGCCTGCAGGATACGGTAATCTGTTTCAAAAATACTCTCCAGCGATGCCCGGTTAATCTCCATATCATCCACGACAAGCATGGTTTTCTCGTTTACCTCTTCTTCCATCAGTGCAAGACGGTACTTTGCAAGTTCATTGTCCATCTCCCGCTGGACCGTGATATCATCAATGCAGCCAAAAATAATATGGCGTTCCCCTACCCTGTTAATATACTTCAGGCGGAGCTTGATCCAGATTTCCCTGCCAGACTCGAGAAAACGTTTCACTTCACATTCCGCAGTGCTTTGATTCTCCACAACCTGTGCAAAAGTATCCATAAACCTTTCTCTGTCAACATGATCAATGGATCCCTCAATCTCTTTGTGCACACGGTCTGTGTCATGATAGCCAAACAGGTCAAAATAAGCGTCATTTACACGCACCACTTCAATATTTCCGTCGCTGTACTCATAAATTGCGGCTGCCTGCATCATGTTGGAGAAAATCATTTCCATCTGCATATTCGCTGTCCAGATGGCATTCGTATCGTTGGATGTTCCTCTTGTCTCATCATCTTCAAAGTATGGCTGTTCATACAACAGCTTTTCATATTCTTTTACCGGCATTGGTCTTGCAAAATAAAATCCCTGCACATATTCGCATCCGATGCTGTGCAGAAACGATACCTGCTCTTTGCGCTCCGCACCCTCAGCTACGACCGGCATGTTCAGCCACTTTGCCATGCGGACTACCGATGCCAGAATGTTTTCACTCCTGCCATCATCTCCGGAGCCATCCAGAAACTTCATATCAATTTTCAGGACGTCAACCGCAATATCTTTTAGTACATTCAGTGAGGAATAACCACTTCCAAAATCGTCCATTAAAATAGAAAAACCTTTTTTCTGAAGCTGTTCCATCATCTCTTTGATTGCTTTTGGGTTTCCTGTATATGCACTCTCTGTCAGTTCTAACTGCAGCCATTCCGGTGGAATATTGTATTTTTCTGTCAGTCCACAGATCACATCCACAATTTTTGGATTATAAAGACTTACACGCGAAATATTGACGGAAACCGGAAATATTTTTCTTCCCTCATCTCTCCATCCCGCAAGCAGCTGGCATGTCTTTTCCCAGACATACTGATCCAGCTTCAGGATAAAACCGTTCCTCTCAAATACCGGGATAAATTCTCCCGGCGATATCATCCTGCCATCTGCTGTGATCCATCGCACCAAAACTTCTGCTCCTGCAATGGAATTTCGCTGAAGTTCATATTTGGGCTGCAAATACAGCACAAACTCTTCGTTCTTCAGCGCATTCTTCATATTGTTGATGATGCGCTGCTCCTTGATAATCTCCTCACTCATCTCTTTTGTGTAAAAGAAATAGTTCTGGATATAATTTCCCTTACAGTTTTTGGATGCAAGATTGGCTTTGTCATACATTTCATTGATGGAAAGATCACGTTTTTTCACAAGATATATCCCAAAGAAAGGCGTGATATCAAAATCCAGCGGATATTTTTCCATCTGATTCGTGAATTTCTTCACAAAGTCTGTGATCTCTTTCTCATTATCATAAGAAAAGCATACCGCAAAAATATCTGCCTCAATTCTTCCATAAGTAATATAACGATATTCTTTTTCCACATTCTGCAGATAATCTGCCATATACTTTAATAAATTATCACCCTCATCCATTCCAAAAAAGGAATTGATCAGCTGGAATTTTTCAATATCGATCCTGATGAATGCAAAATCTTCCGTACCGAAAATATTCAGCATATTTCTCGTATTATAAAAGAACTTTGATTTGTTCAAAATGCCGGTAAGCACATCATACTCCGCACGGTACTTTAATTCATCATCCACTCTCATCTGACTGCGCTCGATCACATTCTTTACACGAAAACGCACGATCGTCGGATCATAAGGTTTCCGCATAAAATCCCATGCTCCGTATTCCAGACACTTGCACTCGATCTCATCATTGATGCCTCTCAACATCGCGATCACAGGTATATTCTGATATCTTACATCTTTGTGAAAAATTTCTAAGAGTTCCAGTCCGCTCATGTCCGGCATGATCAGGTCAAGAATGATCACAGTTACCGCCTGATACTTCTCCTCTAAAACTGCTAATGCATTCTGTCCATTTTCTGCTTCAAGCACGATATAATTGTCATTTAAAATTTCCCGCAATGCAGTCCTGTTATGTCTTGCATCATCCACAATTAATATTGTATGTTTCCTTGTCATAAGCCCTTGTGCCAGTCCTTCTCCATTTGTTAGTGGTTTCAGCCACCAGTCAAAATCTTTTTTCTTCCGTACATACCATATACTTATATGATAACAGACTTAATTTTTCTTTTCAATACAAGAATTTTTATCTGTCATTCACTTAAAAATCCATGTAAGAGAGATACAGCTCCTCAAAATCATTTTCTTCTGCCAGATTGATGACGTCTGCCATGGTCTGGATTTTTTCAAGTTCTTCTTTTGAAATTCTGCTAAGTAAAACCTCTTTTGTCCCTGCAAGAACTGTATTTCCGGCCGGAATCGTTTTCATCTCCAGTTCTTTCGGGATCAGGCCAATCCCTGCCGCCTTTTTGATATCTATCTTTGTTCCAAATCCACCTGCAAGATAACAGTCGTCCACTTCGTCAAACGTAATGCCCGCCTTTTTTACTAAAATATCCACTCCTGCACGGATCGCCGCTTTTGCCATCTGAAGTTCCCGGATGTCATTCTGTGTAAATTTTACTTTTTCTGCCAGCTCATATCCGGTGTCAAAATAAAGATCCGAATATGTTCCATGTTCATCGATCATCTGATGCTCCCGGAGTTCATAAACCAGATCGATCATACCTGTTCCGCAGATTCCGATCGCCTGCTGTTTCTTATTTTCTCCATCTGTTTCACCGATCACCTGAAATCCGGCTTTCCCTGTCTCCTCCATGAAAACATGTGAGATCACTCCCGGAATGCTCGCCATACCACAGGAAATATTTCCGCCTTCAAACGCCGGTCCTGCAGACGTGGACGTCACATACATATGACGGCAATTTCCAAGCACCATCTCCCCATTCGTTCCAATATCCAGCAGCAAATGATATCCCTCGGATCTGTGCATATTCATTTTTGCAATGCCAGCCATGATATCAGCCCCTACAAACGCTGAGATTCCAGGCAAAATCACAACTTTTGTATCCAATTCTTTCATTCCAAGAAAATCTGCAGCACTGCCTTCCATCCATGAAAGGTCAACTGGCAGAAAAGGCGCCACACCCAGCGTCTCACATGAAAATCCGCGAAGCAGATGACACATCGTTGTGTTTCCTGCAATCACGATCCTTTGTATCTGTGCCACATGGATTCCCTCTTTTTCTGCAAGTTCACCGACCAGCTTCTGTAAATCCTGCCGGATGCAGCGCTGCATCTCCCATTTTTTCCCATTGTTAGAGGCATCTATCCTTGAAATCACATCTGCACCGTAGGTTCTCTGATGATTGACCGATACTGCGGTCTGACAGTCCGCTTCGGTTTTCAGGTTCACTAACAAGGCTGCCAAAGTCGTGGTGCCGATGTCGATACAGATTCCATAAATTGCATTTTCTGTTTTCTCTGCCGTTCCTTCTGCTGTATTTTTCAGAATTTCTTCTGTTCTCTGATTCTCCCACTGCGAAAGGACTTCTATCGTTTCTTCCAGTTCCGGAATTTCAACTTTGTATTCTTCCGTTGGATATGACTGGCATGCCAGACGATAGCCTTGCTCCAACTGCTTTTCCGATAAAAACTCTCTATCCTGCTTCGTCGGTTCTGTTGCTCCGCTTTTGTACCGCACAATACATTTTCCGCAGATTCCATTGCCATTGCATGGAGCACTGATGTATTCATTTTTTTCCTGTAACATTTCCAGAAGATTTTTCTGTTGTTTTGATCTGTCTATAATCATTTTTTCCTTTACACTGAAAAATCAACAAATCAGCACAGCTTCCTCGATGGAAACAGTGCTGATTTTTGTATTTTATAGTTTTTCAACTACGACTTTGCAACGTTTTTTACAGAATGCAATTCCGTATGCAAGAAGATCGTTTCGTCCATCCTCACGGAGTTCTGCGTCATATCTGTGATTCTTAATCTGCTCCATAGCTCGTTCACACGCCTTGTCAAGTTCATTCATGGAATGTGCGTATTTCAGTTCTATCACGATTCCAACATCTGGATTCTTAGGCTTAAGCAAAATATCTGCATATCCATCACCAGATTCTCTATTCGATTTAACCGCCCAGCCCGAATAATTTTTTAAAATACCGATCAGAATACCATGATAAAAAATCTCTTTTTCTTCGTTTCTTGCTTTCGTATCTAAAACGCTGATTGTTTCGCCAAGAAACATTGTAAGTTCCCGCTGGATGTCATCTGTCTTTCCTTCAAGAAAACCCCTGTTGATTTTTTCCGTAGATGCGTGGTCATTCGCAACTACCTGGTCAAACCAGTCACGGATTTGTAAAAGAAAGACTTCCCTGACTTCCTTGTTTGGAATGATCAATCTATACATCCCATTTTCTACATCACCATTTTTTGTGAGATATCCGGTTGTAAAAAGAACACTCCACAAATTATCAATGCTGTTATCAATCTCGTCGTAGGTCAGATCCAAACGGATTCTCTTTTCGACTGCCTCTCCCACAATCAATTGTTCGATTTCATCCTTTGTAGTTTTATCTGCCATGTCGATAAATCGTTTTACAAGATCATTTCCACTACTGTTAATCCAATATGCCTTTGGCTGCGATTTAGCCTCACTTACCAAATCGTCAACATAATTGATTACATCCCATGGGCAATAAATATCTGCATTACCAAAACGATAGCCATCATACCATTCCTTCACTTCTGTGAAATGTTTCTGCAGATTGTAGTCTTCCAGCAATTTTTTTACTTCTTCATTCGTAAAGCCGAATTCTTCATCATATCGAACATCGTCTGCCGAATAAACCTTAAAATTATTCAAGCCAGTAAAGATGCTCTCTTTGGAAACCCGAAGGCATCCTGTTAATACAGCAAACTGTAGAAAATCATTTGTTTTAAGTGCTTCACCGAACAATCCACGAATAAGTGCCACCATTTCTCTATAATAGCCATGCTGAAAGGCCTTATCAAGTGGAACATCATACTCGTCGATCAAAACAATCGTTTTCTGACCATAGTGTTGATATAAAAGTTCTGAAATTTTCTTAAGTGAGAATTTCAGCTTCGTTGCAAGAGTAGTTTCCTGTTCCCCTTGAAGTGAAATCAAATCACGATATATATTCTTTTCGTCATTGTCCAGTCTGCTACTGTTCAGCAAGAACTTAAATCGTCTCACCTCGCCAGCAATCAACTCACACAGGGCAGACCGTGCTTCTTCAAATGTTAGTCCATCTACACCTTTGAGAGACAGAAATATAACAGGATACTTTCCCATATATTCCTTACAAAGTTCTTCATTCTGCGAAATATAAAGGCCATCAAATAATGCTGTGTCTGTTCCAATCTCGAAAAAGCTCTTAAGCATACTCATATTTAAGGTTTTTCCAAATCGGCGTGGTCTGGTAAATAAATTCACTTTACTCCAATTTTCAAGAAGCTGCTCTACCAATTTTGTTTTATCCACATAATAAAAGTCTAACTTCCGAATTTCCTGAAAGTTCTCAAAACCGACTGGAAGCTTTTTTAATTCCTGCATATTTTACACGCTCCTCCGAAGCTTTAGTCTTAGGATTGGGTTACATACAGCAAGGTAGACCTGTCCTAGTGTGGTTTAATTTTACCATTTAGTTTGACAAGTATCAAGCCGATAAGTCGTTGCTAAACAAAAATAACACCGATTTTCATATGTTAGTTTCTTTATGAACAAAAGCAAACGAGACATTTAAATGAATATTCAAAGAATCCGAGATTTGAGAGAAGATTCCGATTATACACAGGAATATATTGCAAAGCTTCTGAATGTAAACCAGCGCACTTATTCCAGATATGAAAATGGAGAACATGCAATTCCACTTACAATACTTTCTTTTCTTGCAGACATCCAAAAAACCCATATCAGCGAATCAACGCTGATATGGGTTTTTTTTATACACAACCTTCTCCAAAGAATGAGTACTCTTATTTATTGCTGATAGCTGCCTGAGCTGCTGCTAAACGAGCGATTGGTACACGGAATGGTGAGCAGGAAACATAGTCCAAACCAATCTTGTGGCAGAACTCTACGGAAGATGGATCTCCACCGTGCTCTCCACAGATACCAACATGAAGTTTTGGATTTACTGGTTTACCAAGTTTGATAGCCATATCCATTAACTTACCAACACCATTCTGGTCAAGTTTTGCAAATGGATCATTCTCGAAGATCTTTGTATCATAGTAAGCATTTAAGAACTTACCAGCATCATCACGAGAGAATCCAAATGTCATCTGAGTTAAATCGTTAGTACCGAAGCAGAAGAAATCAGCCTCTTTAGCGATCTCATCAGCTGTAAGAGCTGCTCTTGGAATCTCGATCATTGTACCAACTTCATACTCTAATTTAACGCCTGCTGCTGCGATTTCAGCGTCTGCTGTCTCAACAACAACTTTCTTAACGTATTTTAACTCTTTAACTTCACATACAAGTGGAATCATGATTTCTGGTTTTACTGTCCAGTCTGGATGTTTCTTCTGTACGTTGATAGCTGCACGGATAACAGCTTTTGTCTGCATCTTAGCAATTTCTGGATAAGTAACTGCAAGACGGCATCCTCTGTGTCCCATCATTGGGTTGAACTCATGTAAAGAAGCGATGATGTTCTTGATTGTCTCAACGGATTTACCCTGAGCTTTTGCAAGTTTCTCGATATCTGCTTCTTCAGTTGGAACGAACTCATGAAGAGGTGGATCAAGGAAACGAATTGTAACTGGGTTACCTTCCAATGCTTCGTAAAGTGCTTCGAAGTCTCCCTGCTGATATGGAAGAATCTTCTCAAGAGCAGCTTCTCTTTCTTCTACTGTATCAGAGCAGATCATCTCACGGAATGCAGCAATTCTGTCTTCCTCAAAGAACATATGCTCTGTACGGCAAAGTCCGATACCTTCTGCACCAAGCTCACGAGCTTTCTTAGCATCTGCTGGAGTATCTGCATTTGTACGAACTTTTAATGTTCTGTATTTGTCAGCCCATGCCATAACACGACCGAACTCACCAGCGATTGTAGCATCAACTGTCTTGATAGCTCCATCATAGATGTTACCTGTTGTACCATCGATAGAGATGTAATCTCCTTCATGGAACTCTTTTCCAGCTAATGTGAATTTCTTATTTTCTTCGTCCATAGCGATATCGCCACATCCGGATACACAGCATGTACCCATACCACGTGCAACTACGGCTGCGTGGGATGTCATACCACCACGTACTGTTAAGATACCCTGGGAAGCCTTCATACCAGTGATATCTTCTGGAGAAGTCTCAAGACGTACTAATACGACTTTCTCTCCTCTTGCATTCCAAGCCTCAGCATCTTCTGCTGTAAATACAACTTTACCACAAGCAGCTCCTGGAGATGCTCCAAGACCTTTTCCAAGTGGAGTTGCAGCTTTTAATGCAGCAGCATCAAACTGTGGATGTAATAATGTATCTAAGTTACGAGGATCGATCATTAATACTGCTTCTTCCTCTGTCTTATGTCCTTCATCAACAAGGTCGCAAGCGATCTTTAATGCAGCTGGAGCTGTTCTCTTACCGTTACGGCACTGTAACATGTAAAGTTTCTTGTTCTCTACAGTGAACTCCATATCCTGCATATCATGGTAGTGATTCTCAAGAGTCTCACATACTTTTAAGAATTCAGCGTAAGCTTCTGGGAATTCCTGCTCCATCTGTGCGATTGGCATTGGAGTACGAACACCGGCAACTACGTCTTCACCCTGTGCATTGATCAAGAACTCACCCATAAGTTTGTTCTCACCTGTAGCTGGATCACGTGTAAATGCAACGCCTGTACCGGACTCGTTATTTAAGTTACCGAATACCATTGGCATTACGTTAACAGCAGTTCCCCAGGAATATGGGATATCGTTGTCACGACGGTAAACGTTTGCACGTGGGTTGTCCCAAGAACGGAATACAGCTTCAATAGCAAGTTTTAACTGCTCTACAGGATCTGAAGGGAAGTCTGTTCCTAACTGGTTCTTGTACTCAGCTTTGAACTGCTCTGCTAATTCTTTTAAGTCTGCTGCTGTGAGGTCGATATCGAATTTAACGCCTCTTTCTTCTTTCATCTTGTCGATAAGCTGTTCGAAATATTTCTTACCAACTTCCATAACTACGTCAGAGAACATCTGAATGAAACGTCTATAGGAATCGTAAACGAAACGCTCGAATGCTGGATCTGGGTTACCAGCGATCATAGCTGCTACTACTTCGTCATTTAAACCAAGGTTTAAGATAGTATCCATCATACCTGGCATAGAAGCTCTGGCACCTGAACGAACAGATACTAATAATGGATTCTTAAGATCTCCGAATTTCTTTCCGTTGATCTCTTCCATTTTCTTAACGCCTTCCATAGCCTGAGCCATGATCTCGTCGTTGATCTTACGTCCATCTTCATAATACTGTGTACAAGCCTCTGTTGTGATTGTGAATCCCTGTGGTACAGGAAGTCCGATGCTTGTCATCTCTGCAAGGTTGGCACCTTTACCACCAAGCAGGTTACGCATGGTCATGTCGCCTTCGCTAAACATATAAACCCATTTGTTTGCCATTTTATAATTCCTCCTAATATAAAATACTGTAACTTTTATTCAAATAGAAAGATGATCTTTCTATTTCTGTCACAAGTATGCACGTTTTTCCAAAACGCACATACTTATAATACCACACATTCACCAAAAGGCAACAACTTTTTTCTCTGTTTTCTACGATTTTTTGTACACATTTCACAATTTGAAATTCTATTCCATATTATGGAACTCTTACCATTCAAATTTCTTTGCAAAATATGCATCCAGATCTTCGATCTTAATTCTCTCCTGCTCCATCGTATCACGGTCACGGACAGTCACTGCTCCGTCTGTCTCAGACTCGAAATCGTAAGTAACACAGAATGGGGTTCCGATCTCATCCTGTCTTCTGTAACGTTTTCCGATATTTCCTCTGTCGTCAAACTCACAGTTATATTTCTTAGCAAGCTGTGCATATACTTTCTCAGCGCCCTCATTTAACTTCTTGGATAATGGAAGTACACCGATCTTAACAGGCGCAAGTGCCGGATGGAAATGAAGCACGGTTCTCATGTCCGGTTTTTCCTCTGTACCAATGTTCTCCTCATCATAAGCAGCACATAAGAATGCAAGTACCACACGGTCAGCTCCAAGAGATGGCTCGATCGCATATGGGATATATCTCTCACCTTTTTCATCATCAAAGTAAGTGAGATCCTGTCCTGATACGTTCTGATGCCGTGTGAGGTCATAGTCTGTTCTGTCAGCGATACCCCATAACTCGCCCCATCCAAATGGGAATAAGAACTCAATATCGGTTGTTCCCTTGCTGTAGAAGCTAAGTTCTTCCGGTGAATGGTCACGAAGACGCATCTCATCCTCTTTGATACCAAGTGTCTGTAACCAGTCACGGCAGAATCCTCTCCAATACTGGAACCACTCAAGATCAGTACCCGGCTCACAGAAGAACTCTAATTCCATCTGTTCGAACTCACGGGTACGGAATGTAAAGTTACCCGGTGTGATCTCGTTACGGAAAGATTTACCGATCTGACCGATTCCAAATGGGATTTTCTTTCTGGAAGTTCTCTGTACATTTTTAAAGTTTACGAAAATTCCCTGTGCTGTTTCAGGTCTTAAATAAACTGTGTTCTTTGCATCTTCAGTAACACCCTGGAATGTTTTAAACATTAAGTTAAACTGACGGATGTCTGTGAAGTTATGTTTGCCACATGTAGGACATGGGATCTGATGTTCCTCGATGAAATCTCTCATTTCTTCCTGTGTCCATCCATCCACAGAGCCCTTTAATTCAATGTTCTTCTCAGCAGCAAAATCCTCAATGATCTTATCTGCACGGAAACGCTCATGGCACTCTTTGCAATCCATTAACGGATCAGAGAATCCTCCGAGATGTCCGGATGCAACCCATGTCTGTGGATTCATAAGGATGGCACAGTCAACACCTACGTTGTAAGGGTTTTCCTGAATGAATTTCTGCCACCATGCTCTTTTTACGTTGTTCTTCAACTCTACACCAAGATTTCCGTAATCCCATGTATTTGCAAGACCTCCGTAAATCTCAGAACCCGGATATACAAATCCTCTTGATTTTGCAAGTGCTACGATTTTGTCCATCGTCTTTTCCATAATAAATTCCTCACATTCTATTATATTATTGCTGTATTATGCAATTATTTATAACTCGTACTTATGATTTATTGTATCATCGCGAGCCTATTTGTAAATGATATAAGTATAGACATCTGTACCGGATGAACCGCCGGAAAGATTTGTGACTACATCATTGCCGGAAGCTTCCTCTGTTCCTATGATCACTTCTCCCTCAATGACATCCCCTGCGTCTTCCGTACTTTCTGTCTCCAAGACGGCCTCTGTGGATGGTACTTCTTCTGCTTCCGTGATCCAGGTTTTCTCGATTCCGGTTCCCTCTTTAATGGAAACAGAATCTTTTCCTGTCACCGTCACGTTATCGCAGGAAACATATAAAATTTTGCCGTCAATCTTCACATCGGTATTTGCCTTAATAATGACAACTTTCAGATCTTCCTGTGCGAGAATATCCCCTCTCGTCACTCCCGTGACACTGCCGTCTTTATCCACGCCCGCAAAATCTGTGTCAAAATCATACCCGGCAGCCAATGCCTGCACGATTTTACCCTCATACAATTCCACACCATTAAACGCTGTATAATCATCCACCGTTTCATAGTCCATCCGGAGTTTTGCTGTGCCATCTTCCACGGTCAGATCATCCACTTTTACAGAATTTTTTCCATTCTCTGTATTGTACTCATCCACTGCGGAATCCACAAACTCTTTCAGCTCCGTCTCATCATAATAAGACTGGTCAAGCTGTTCCACATCCATTGAAACTACTTTGCCATGTTTTGAAACATAAACGGTATTTGTGTCTGCCTCCAGACTGGAACCACACCCGGCGAGCATACCTGCGCAGATCATGATTGTCAGTCCAATACACCCTAATCTCTTCATGTTACAGACTCCATCCTCTTTCTATTTCATTCAATGTTAATCTTGGATATTATACAATTTTTATATCATGTTTTCAACCTCTTCCAAAATTTTTAATGATTTAAAAGAATGGTTGATATAATATTTCATGTATTCCCTGATACACTGCTGTAATTCCCACAATACCTGATCGGATACAGAAAACGTGTAAAGTTTTGCAAGCTTTGCTGTCATAATATACTGCATGGTATAGACTGTGGATTCCTGCACTTTCTGATAGGTCGGCAACGCCGCCATATTTTCAGGTTTCCGCCTTAACTCATTCACGCAGTGATCGCAAAGCATGCGCGCCGTCTTTCCCGAAAACCAGTGCAGTGCCTCTTTTTTTCCGCATTTTGTGCACCCGAACACATTCGGTGCTTCCCCGTTGATTGTGAGTGTCCGGAGTTCATAGATACATCTCACAAGCCGGTTGGAAAAAGCAGGGCTTTCGAGCGCCCGGAGTGTCTGGTAAAGCAGTTTTAACATTTCTGTCTCATCGTTATTTTCCTGACAATAATAATCTGCAAATTCCAGAAAATAAAATCCATAATAGGCAGCGTTGAAATCTGCTGCAAGCTCCCGGAAATAATTCTGGATGGACACTTTGGCAACTGTATATGTAGAACGTCCCTCGAAAAGTTCAAATTCCCCGAAGGAGAAAGGATTTGTCGCAGCTAAAAACTGACTGTTTGGTTTTCTTGCCCCTCTGGCAAATGCTGTGATTTTTCCTCTCTCCCTCGTGAGCAGTGTTATTCTTTTGTCATAATCGCCAATCGGCATCGCATTTAAAACCATTCCGGTCATTACAAGGTTCTGCCCCATTCTGCCTTACTTCCTGCTCTCTGTCACTCTCTTTTTCTCTGCATATCTCCAGATAATCGTCAATCCGTCCTGTTTCCCAAAAAGTGTTCCAGGTTTTCTCCATCGTTTTTCCCTCCTGCCATCTGTATACAGATAGGATTTGCGTTGTGAAAAACCTTATACACGTTAAATATTGGCAACGGTTTAAATTTCGTCCTTATTGTATCCAAAATTTTTGATCAGAAAATCGCTGTCACGCCAGTCTTTCTTCACTTTCACCCAAAGTTTCAGATTTACTTTTGTATCCAATAACCGCTCGATCTCGTAACGCGCATTGCTTCCGATTTTTTTGAGCATTGCACCGCCTTTTCCGATGATAATTCCCTTGTGGGAATCACGCTCGCAGACGATCGTTGCGTCAATGTCAATGATATTCTGTCCCTTTCTACCCTTCATCCGGTCGATATAAACGGCAATTCCATGCGGAATCTCATCATCGAGCGCATGCAGTGCCTTCTCACGGATGATTTCTGCAACAATAGCGCGCTCCGGCTGGTCGGTGATCGTATCCTCATCATAGAACTGCGGTCCATACGGCAGATATTTGAAAATCATGTCAATGACCGTGTCCAGATTCTTTGCACGCAGTGCAGACGCCGGAATAATCTCCGCAAAATCGTACACTTTGCGGTATGTGTCAATATATTCCACGATTTTTTCACGGTCTACGGTATCCACTTTATTGATGATCAGAATGACCGGTGTTTTTACTTTTTTCAACTGCTCGATAATGTGCTGCTCGCCGGCTCCGATAAAATTAGACGGTTCCACAAGCCATAAGATCACATCCACCTCATTTAAGGTATGCTCTGCCACATTTACCATGTACTCCCCAAGTTTATTTTTTGCCCTGTGGATCCCCGGTGTATCCAGAAATACGATCTGCCCACGTTCCATATCCGTATAGACCGTCTGGATGCGGTTTCTGGTCGTCTGCGGTTTGTTCGATGTGATTGCGATCTTCTGTCCGATCAGATGGTTCATTAATGTGGATTTTCCCACGTTTGGTCTTCCGATGATCGTCACAAATCCGGATTTAAATTTTTCGTTCATAAACTTCCTCTCTTTGTATTTATTTACTCAGATAATTGTAAATTTCACAATCATCGTTCTGATTCATTCAAGTGTTTTACTTCCCCAAACATTCCTTCACTTGCCTGCAAGGTTTCCTCATTTCCGACTACACAGAGATTATTCTCTGCGAGAACAGATGCGATCATATCCCGGAGTCCCCGGATATCCTCCTGCGTCGCACCGATCACCTGATCACGCTCTTTCTGGATCTCTTCGTACGAAATATTCTGTAAATAAGCTGCCATGGACCGATCGCCCTTCGTGCTTGGATTCATTGGCACATCCATATCACTGATCGTCCCGATGATATATTTTGTCATGTCACGTTCATCCGCAGTAAACTGCTCAATATATGCAGGGATTCCGTCATAAATCTCATTTGTTTTTTCCAGATTTGGATCACGGTAAGAGACAAAATAAGTGTCTCCATTCTTCATATAACCGTTCATGCAGCCGTATGCTCCGCCTTTCACACGGATATTGATCCAGAGGTAATCATACTCCATGATCACTTTTAAAATGCGCAGTGCACCGTGATAGTCAAAGCCATGTGCACGGAAATTTCCGGCTCTCGCCACATACAGCACCTGGGAGGCATCCATAAATCCCTCATTCTTCCGGACCGGGACGATCTCTGCCTGTTTTTCCTCCCCGGAAGTTTCATATAACATTGGAATAAATTTTTCCAGCTCTGTTTCTACGATAGAAAGCCCGTCTTTTTCGCAGGTGACGCTGACCAGAAGATGTTCTTTTGTAAAAATTGAGGAAACCATCTCTTTTAGTTTTGCGGTCAGTGCTTCTTTTCTCTCATCAAAATGTGCTTCCAGATCACACAGCGTCTCATAGAATGTGATCGTATCTTTGTAAGCAGCCGCCTTGGAAAAATAAGTCATGGCTCTTGTCGAAGCCACGGAATGTCCGGCGGAACTGATGCTTACCTGAAGTCTTGATTTCAACTCGGCAATAATCTCATACAGACGCTTTTCATCATCAATGTTTGAGGTGAAAAGCATTTCTTTCATCAATGTAGCTGCTTCCGGCAATTTGTCATATAATGCCTTGGTGCGCACCTCAAATTTCACCTGATAATCATCTTTATCCTTCACGCTCGGATACACACCGATCGTACTGCTGATTCCTCCGGTATGGATGTTCACCTCATTTGCAAAATCCGCATAGGAATAATTTTTTGTATCCACATAGCCAAGTACCGCCTTCAATACGCCAAGATACGGAATGTCCTCTGCCGGAACGTGCGCAATATCAAACAACATGGTCAGATAAATGATCCCATTCGAATAAATATCATGGTGTACCACCGGGATACCTTTCACTGAAAGTTCTGTATTATAAAAAGGTGCTGCCTCCTTTTTCATATCAGAGCGCGCAAGCATCGGAATTTTTTCCAGATCTTCTTTTGGAGAAGGTGTCTCCTGATATTCCTTCAGGTGTTTTGTATCTGCGATCAGCTTTCGGATCTCATCTTCTGATAACCCCGCTTTATATTCCGCAAGTTTTTTCTCTAAGGCAGCCTCATTTTTTGCATTTAAGCCTTTCTCAGGTTCAATGATTACAACAGATGCATGCCTGTTATTTAATAAATACTTCTGAATCAGCTGCTCAAAATAATCTGTCTCCACCTGCTCTTTTAAGAAACGGTAAGTATCTAATGCCTCCAGATGAAGGAATGGACGCATATCATCATAAAGCCAGCTGTCCATCATTGTGAGATAATACATAAGTCCCTTCGGATATGGCCCAAAATCAGCTTCTCTGTATTTGAATTCGTAATAGTTGATTCCTGCCTTAACCATTCTCTTGCTAAGACCGTTCTTAACAATATCAGAAAGCGTGTCTTCAACAACACTCACAAATCTGTCTCTGTCACTTTCATTCGCATTCTTAGTAATAATTGAATACACCGGCTGATACACAGAAGTCTCTAACACACTGTACACATCTGTTCCAATTCCGGCGTCAATAAGTGCCTGCTTAAGCGGAGCACCCGGTGCCATGATAAGTGCATAATCAAGAATCTGTAATGCAAGATAGCTTACTGGGTCTGTTGATGTTCCGATAACAACATTGTAAGAAAGATAAGTGTTATCCTCCTCTGGCTCATCATCAGTAATTGCATACTCTCTTGTCTCATACTTAGGTGCGTCAAATGCTTTCTGGAAAGTTACCTCGGCATCTATATTGACATCATTCTTATCAAAAGCTGAGAGGTATTCGTTATTAAGATATTCAAGCCTCTCATCAACATCAATATCTCCGTACAGATAGATATAACTGTTCACAGGATGATAATATTCCTTGTGATACTTAATAAAATCTTCATACTTAAGCTGTGGTATAGCCTCAGGGTCACCACCGGATTCATTCTTGTATTCAGAATCAGGGAAGAGTGATACAAATGTATATCTTGAAAGCACATCATCTGCTGAAGAATACACACCCTTCATCTCATTAAATACAACTCCGTTATAAGCAAGCTCTCCATCTACATCTTCAAGCTCATAATGCCAGCCTTCCTGCTTGAATATCTCCTCATGCTCATACATTGCAGGATAGAATACCGCATCCATATAGACATCCATAATATTCTTAAAATCTGCCATATTGCAGCTTGCAACAGGATATACTGTCTTATCCGGATAAGTCATTGCATTAAGAAATGTGTTAAGAGAACCCTTGCATAGTTCTACAAATGGGTCTTTAACCGGATATTTTCTTGAACCACACAAGGTAGAATGTTCAATTATATGCTGCATTCCCGTGTCATTATCCGGTGGTGTCTTAAAACCTATAGAAAATACCTTGTTATCATCATCATTAGAAATAATTGCAACTCTCGCACCTGATTTCTTATGCTTTAATAAAAGTCCTACAGAATTAAGGTCATTAAGCTTTTCAATGTTCACAAGCTCATATGCACCGTAATCTTTATTAAGTTCGTTATATCTTGTCTCTAAATTCATATTACTGCTTTAATCTCCAATCTTTACAATAAGGAATTATACATATAAATATAATACCCCACAATGTAGGATTTTACCACATTGTGGGGTGAGTGTAAACTTACATTACATATGTAAGCTATAGTATTTATTTGCCGAAAAGACCTTTCTTCTTACCGTGTCTTTCATTGCCTGTAAGCGCCTTTTCATATGCCATAAGTGCGTCCTTCTGCTCCTGATTAAGCTTTGTAGGAATATCAACTATTAAAGTGATATAATGATCGCCTCTCTGTGCTGCATTTCTTACACTTGGCATACCTTTGCCTTTAAGTCTTACTCTTGTACCTGATGCTGTTCCCGGCTTAACTTCGTACAATACTTCTCCATCAACAGTCTTAACCTTGATTTCACCGCCAAGTACCGCTGTTGGATAGCTTATTACAACATTAGAGAATATATTGTATCCGTCTCTTTCAAATTCTGTGCTTGCTGAGATAATAACAGCAACTAAGAGGTCACCTCTTGGTCCGCCATTAACTCCCGGCTCACCTTTGCCCTGTATACGTACGCACTGACCATTATCGATACCTGCCGGGATATTGACTTCGATAGTCTTCTTGCTGCTTATATAGCCTGTTCCGTAACAATCCGGACACTTCTCCTTAATTATCTTACCAGTTCCATGACAGTCAGGACATGGCTGCTGGCTTCTTACCATTCCAAGGAATGACTGCTGTGTGAAAGTCACCTGTCCACGACCACCACATTTGCTACAGGTCTCTGGTGATGTACCAGGCTTAGCTCCTGTACCGTGACAGCTTGAGCACTCATCCTTTAATGTAACATCTATCTTCTTGGTTGTTCCCCTTACTGACTCGTCAAATGTAATTCTTACATTAACTCTTACATCAGCACCTCTTCTTGGTCCATTGCTGTTTCGTCTGCTTCCGCCGCCTCCGAACATACCGCCAAAGAGATCTCCGAAAATATCTCCCATGTCACCAAAATCGAAATCGAAGCCACCTGCTCCAGCTCCACCTGCTCCGCCTTCAAATGCGGCATGGCCAAACTGGTCATACTGTCTTCTCTTTTCAGCATCGCTTAACACCGCATAAGCTTCAGAAGCCTCTTTGAATTTTATTTCAGCTTCTTTATCTCCTGGATTCATATCAGGATGATATTTCTTTGCAAGTTGTCTGTATGCTTTCTTAATAGCAGCGTCGTCTGCTTTTTTATCTATACCAAGAACTTCATAATAATCTCTCTTATCTGCCATGATTGCTTCCTCTTTCTTATTTAATCAACAGAAACTGCACGGAGTTTACACCCCATGCAGTCCTTATTCCAGTCAGTTATTGCTGACAATTAAACCTCTTTGTAATCTCCGTCAACTACATCATCACCGTATGGAGCTGAACCATTAGAAGCACCAGCACCCATATCAGGACCTGCACCTGCTCCCATGTCTGGGCCTGCACCACCAGCAGCCTGCTGTGACTCATATAACTTAGCGAAAAGCTTCTGCGCACTTTCCATAAGTTTTTCCTTGGCAGCCTTGATTTCATCAACCTGTGCATCTGTCATGTTTTCTGGGTCAGAACCATCAACAAGTGCCTTTAATGCGTTAAGGTCAGTCTCAACTGCAGCCTTGTCAGAAGCATCAAGCTTGTCGCCTGCCTCATCCATAGCCTTCTGTGTCTGGAATACCATTGAATCAGCTTCGTTACGTGCATCAATAGCATCCTTACGCTTCTTATCCTGAGCCTCGAACTCAGCAGCTTCCTTAACTGCCTTATCGATATCTTCATCAGACATGTTAGAACCAGCAGTAATTGTGATGTGCTGTTCCTTACCTGTTCCAAGATCCTTAGCAGATACATTTACAATACCGTTTGCATCGATATCAAATGTAACTTCAATCTGTGGAACACCTCTTCTTGCTGGAGGGATACCATCAAGTCTGAACTGTCCAAGTGACTTGTTATCTCTGGCAAACTGTCTTTCACCCTGTACAACGTTGATATCAACGGCTGTCTGGTTATCAGCAGCTGTAGAGAAAATCTGGCTCTTCTTTGTAGGAATAGTTGTATTTCTCTCAATAAGTCTTGTAGCAATACCACCCATTGTCTCGATTGAAAGTGAAAGTGGTGTTACATCAAGAAGAAGGATATCACCAGCACCTGCATCACCAGCTAACTTACCACCCTGGATAGAAGCACCGATAGCTACGCACTCATCTGGGTTAAGAGTCTTGCTTGGCTCATGTCCTGTTAATGACTTAACCTTATCCTGTACAGCAGGGATTCTTGTAGAACCACCAACTAATAATACCTTTGAAAGCTCTGAAGCTGTAAGAC
>OGOS01000162.1_pt1 | contig 54820 bp, 43 predicted proteins | sample 1552701 | NCBI WGS metagenome assembly OGOS01 (sample SAMEA2580128, study PRJEB22360) | human gut metagenome | biome: human gut; feature: human-associated habitat; material: faeces | place: Denmark | collected 2008/2010
ATCGCCCGCCGCGCCCAACGTCGCACCCGCCACCACCCGCCGAGCCGCCCGCCAGCCGTCACCCGCCGCGCGCCATCGCCCGCCGTGTGCCATCACCCGACCGCGCATTAATCCTTAGATTGTCTAAGTATTTGACTATTCGCTGACGTTCGGACATTCTGCAGCATCTTGCAGGCAATTGCGCGTACACTGCAAATCCGCGCAATAATCAGGAGAAAGGGCTAACGGTAAGTGGACATCGTCCAGACATTTGGAAACATTGTCAGCAGCCAAGCCGAGGAACATCCAGAACGAGCGGAGAAAATCCTCTACGCCGGATGGCGCGCGCAGCTGCTGAATCTCACCGTAAACGCGGACAAGCGCCTGCCGCCCGCACGACAGTACGCGGCACGAGTCTGCATGGAAAAGATCACGCAGGCTATGAAACATCCCGAAAAAGCGGCTGCCACCAGCCTGTTCACGCCATACGAACCGCTGCAGGCTGCCGGCATCATCCCGTTCTCCGTGGAGCAGATGTCGTCGTTCATCGGCGGCTCGCATGCAGAGCGCAAGTTCCTGGAGCTTGCCGGCAATGCGGGCTTCTCAGAAACCATGTGCTCGTACCACCGCATCTTCCTGGGTGCCGCGGCGTGCAACATGATGCCGAAGCCGAAATTCACCGTGTATACCACGCTGGTTTGCGATGGCAACCTGATTACGTTCCCGTACATCCGGCGCCACTTCGATATCCCGGGCTTCTGCATCGACGTGCCGTTCGAGCAAAACGAAGATGCCGTTCACGACGTAGAGCAGCAGCTGCATCAAATGGTGGAGTTCGTCCAGGACTGCACGGGCACGCGCATCACGCACGAGGCGCTGCGCGAGGCCATGGCGCGCAGTTGGCGCAGCTCCCTGGACTATCGGCGCTTCCTGAAGGCGTCGCCCGGCAGGCGCCTGCCGGCAGACATGACCAACGAGATGTACGCATTCATGATGAACCACGTCCTTTCCGGCTCGCCGGAAACAGAGAAGTACTGCCACATGCTGGCAGACGAGATGGAGCAGGCACCGGAAAGCAACGGACTGCGACTGGTATGGCTGCACACCATGCCGTTTTCGCAGGCTCCTCTCATCGAGCGCATCAACTTCAACGACAAAGCGTTCATCACAGCCTGCGATTTAGCCGTAGATCCCGTTAGAATCGACATCGACCCCGACAAGCCCTACGAGTCAATGGCTCGACGTCTGGTGTATTCGTGCATGAACGGTCCAACGGAAAATCGCATCAGACTGGCCCTGGACATGGCGCGCGAAACGGAGGCAGACGGCGTAGTGCTGTTCAACCACTGGGGCTGCAAGGCTACGTTGGGGGCATCTCACCTGATAAAGCAACAGGTAGAGGAAGCGGGCTATCCGTGTCTGCTTCTGGACGGCGACGGCGTAGACGAAGCGAACCGCAGCGACGGCCAAACGTCCACTCGCTTCGATGCATTCCTGGAGCTGCTGGAAGAGAGGCGCGCATGATCTCCGTCGTTTGCAAATACACGCCCGTAGAGCTGTTCGCGGGCTTCGGGCAAAACTGCACAGTGCTGGACCGCATGGCCGACAACTTCGACCTGTCCGACAGCGTGGCACACGTGAACTTGTGCGGCTTCGGCAAGACCGTCATCCAGACGGCGCTGGAAGGCAACGCGGACCAGCTAGTGCTGGTGAACTGCTGCGACGTCATGCGCCGCGCATACGAAGTGGTGAGCGCCGCAGGCAACAAGCACTTCACCTACCTCATGGACCTGCCGCATTCGGACGGCCCGTGCCAGATCGACGCGCTTGCACGCTCGCTGAAGCGCCTGAAGAACGCATACGAGCGCAGTTCGGGAACGATATTCGACCTGAAGGCCTGCCAAGCTGCCTTCAAAAGGCCAGAGCCGTATACGGAGCCGTACGTCGGCGTGCTAGGCGTGCGCGCAGGCGCCGAGATGGAGCAGATGATCGAGGACACGTTCGACCTGCCCGTCCGCAACCTGACGTGCACCGGCAACCGTGCGCTGCACTTGGATGCGGAAGCGCTGGCAACCGAAGACGAGGACGCGTTCTTCCACGCGTACGCGCAGGCACTGCTGGGGCAGATCCCTTGTATGCGCATGAACGACCCCAGCGGACGCCGCCAGCTGTTCGAGGACCCGAACCTGCGCGGCATCATCTACCATTCCATGAAGTTCTGCGACTTTTACGGACCCGAGTATGCTCAGGTCAAAGAGCAATGCTCGGTGCCTGTGCTGAAAATCGAGTCCGATTTCACGCTGCAGAGTAAAGAGCAATTGCGCACGCGCGTCGAGGCATTCGCGGAAACGCTGCAATTCAAAAAGAAAGATTCCGACATGAGCAAGAAAACGAACCCCCCTGCCGCTACGGGCACGTACGTGGCTGGCCTTGACAGCGGCTCTACCAGCACAGACGTGGTCATCCTGAACCCTGACGGCACCGTGCGGGCCACGGCCATCATTCCCACGGGAGGCGGCGCACAGAAGAGCGCCGATGCCTGCCTGAAGGAAGCGCTCGACCAGGCCGGAATCGACCAGGACGAAGTTCGCAGCATCGTGACCACCGGCTACGGACGCGCCTACATCGATGCCGGCGACAGCTCCATCACGGAAATCACGTGCCATGCGAAGGGCGCGCACTACCTGAATCCGAACGTGCGCACGATTATCGATATCGGCGGGCAGGACAACAAGGTCATCCGCATCGACGGCGAAGGCCATGTGAAAAATTTCGCCATGAACGACAAGTGCGCAGCGGGCACAGGGCGCTTCCTTGAGATGATGGCTCGCGCACTGCAGATCTCGTTGGACGACATGAGCCGCATGGGTCTGAAATGGGACGAGGACATTACCATCTCCAGCATGTGCTCCGTGTTCGCGGAGTCGGAGGTCGTCAGCCTGGTGGCGCAGAACAAAGCCGTGCCGGACATTGTCCATGGCCTGGACAACTCCGTTGCAGCGAAGATAAATACGCTGGTCAAGCGCGTAGGCGCCGAAGAAGAGTTCATGATGACGGGCGGCGTGGCGCAGAACGCGGGCGTAGTGCACGCCATCGAGGAGAAGGTGGGTGCCCCGCTGTACATTTCCGATATGGCGCAGCTGTGCGGTGCGCTGGGAGCGGCGCTATTCGCCCTGGAGCAGTAGCGGGGAACGCGTGCCTGCCGCCGCGTCGCGAGCACGGCGCGGCGCACGCCAGGCCGCAGGCGTGCTGCAGCCCCGCCCATCCCGCATGCGCAGGAGCCCGCTCGGGTCGCGGCGCGTCGCAGGCACGGCTCGGCAGGGACCCCAAGCACGCACCAACCCGCATGTCTCCCGCACACGGCAAGCAATTTTAAAAAATCTGGAAACTTCCCCTTGCATTTCCCAATCAAAGTATGTATAGTCCTTGCTTGCGTCACAAAGCATATGCGGGTGTGGCGGAATTGGCAGACGCGTACGGTTCAGGTCCGTATGAAGGCAACTTCATGAAGGTTCAAGTCCTTTCACCCGCACCAGAAACTGCAAGCGCTCGCCGTAAGGCGGGCGCTTTTTGCGTTCTATAACAGGCACATGCCGCGTTAGACTGGACGCGCCGAACCGGAGGGGAGGTTTTGCATGGACACGTTCCTAAATGCGGGATCCACCATGATCATGCTGTTCATCACCATCGCCCTCGGTTATCTGGCGCGCAAGATCCACTTGATGGATGACTACTTCGACGCCGCCATGTCGAAGCTCATCATGACCATCACCTGCCCGGCCATGATCCTGGATTCCGTGCTGTCGAACTCTCAGCTGCCCTCCGACGACGTCATCTTGCAGGTGCTGGGCGTATCCATCGTCACATACCTGCCCATCTTCGTGCTGGCATACCTTATCCCCATCATCTTCCGCGCGCCCGTCAACACGCGCGGAGCCCATTCGTTCACCATCGCGTTCGGTAACACCGGGTTCATCGGCTTCGCGGTCTGCGGCGCCATCCTGGGCAGCAACTCCGTGCTGTACGCCTCCATCTACAACATCCCGTTCAACCTGTTCATCTTCAGCGTGGGCGCATTCTTTATGGCGCGCTCCGGCAGCGTCAGGCTCTCACGCCGCGAGCAGCTGGAGTACCTGAAGAAGAACCTGATCAGCCCCACCATGATCACCTGCATCGTGGCGCTGGTGCTGGCGCTGCTGCATGTTACGGACAGCGGCATCATCGGAAACACGTGCTCGCTTATCGGCGCCATGACGCCGCCCGCCAGCATGCTTGTCATTGGCTCTACGCTGGCGAAATACCAGCTGGGAGCCATGCTGAAGAACAAGTGGGCCTATGTCAGCGCGTTGGGGCGCCTGCTTATGGCGCCCGCCATCGTGTTCTTCCTGGGCGGCTTCATGATCTCGGACCCCTACCTGCTGGCAACCATCACGCTGGTGTCCGCCATGCCCGCCGCGGCGCTGGGCACCGTCATGTGCCTGACGTACGGCGGCGACCTGACCACCACGTCCCAGTGCATGTTCCTGACCACTATCCTGTCCATCATTACCATTCCGCTTGTCACCATGTGCATTATCTAGCGGGCTCCTCGGGTCGGCCACGGGTTAACCACAGGTCGGCCACGCAGCGGTCGTGTAGCGCTAATCCGCACGTAAACAGCCAAATTTCACGTGACGATTAAATAGAAAACATATTTAACGCTTGCGCTTTATGGCATAGTGTTTTGTTGAATCTACAGCAGCAAAACCACAGCAAAGGAGCACCGATGGGTCTTTTCTCGCGCTTCGAGAAGCACATGGAAAACGGGCTCGAGGGAGCCGCGGACAAGATGTTCGACGCGCCTATTTCCCCTGTTCAGATTTCCAAGAAGGCTGAAAAGGCCATGAAGCAGGAGAAGATGGTCGGCGCGGGCAAGGAATACGCGCCCACGTTGTACACCGTCCTGGTCAACCCGCAAGACGACCAGCGCCTGTTCGGGTACTATCCCACGCTTGCAGGCGAAACGGAAACGTATCTTGCCGCAAAGGCCCAGGAAGAGGGTCTGTTGATGGACGGCCAGCCCCTGGTCCGCTTCATCGTGGACGACGACCTGAAGCACGGCCGCTTCGACATCATCGCTGAAATGGTCTCCGCGCCCATTGTCAAGCAGCTCCGCGCTGAGGAAATGGCCCGCTACGGCATTGGCAACAGCCGTCCCGTGGGCCAGGCGCAGAACTTCGAGCAGAGCAACTACCGCCACGTCACCGGCGCCCACAGCCACGCTGCGCATCAGCAGGCCGCGCGCGACGCCCAGCAGGCGGCACGCCAGTCCATGCCGCAGCAGCCCGCGCCGCAGCCGGCAGCCCAGCCTGCCTACCAGCAAGCTCCCGCCTACCAGGCACCTGCACCCGCGCCCCAACCGCGCACTGCGCAAGCCCCGAATGATTTCTCCTACGCTCCCGAATCCGAGATGGACCGTTCCGTCAATTACGGCGAATACCCCTACAACGGCGAGGACTTCGCTCAGGGCCGCAACCGCGCCCAGGCAGTCAGCGCACCTCCCATCTACGAGTCCGCTCCTTCGAATGCCCGCCCGCACAGCGTCAACAGCGCAGCTGCCACGCAGCTCATCAACAACGCCCCGGCAGCGGCATCCAAGCCCATTCGCCTGACGAACATGTCCACGAACCGCATCGAGAACCTGGAGCCCGGCACGTACACGCTGGGCCGCGGCGCGGATTCTGACATCGCCGTCAGCGACATCAACGCCAGCCGCATGCATGCGCGCCTTCAGGCACAGCCTGACGGTTCCTGGATCATCACGGACCTGGATTCCACGAACGGAACGAAGGTCAACGGCCAGCGAATCGCCTCCCAGCGCCTGCAGGAAGGCGACCGCATCACCATCGGTTTGACGAACTATCTGTTCACCTACCGGCATTAAAGGAGAAGTCGGAAGCTAGCATGATTTCCGCTGCAATGGGCACGTACGCCCTCAGCTTCGAGTGTCAGGAGTTGCTCCGTTGATAGATATGACATTGCTCGTAGCGCGAATATTGTTCATCGCGCTGATGTTCGTGTTCCTGTTTGCCATCATGAAAACCGGCATCGGCGCCGTCCGTGGACAACGCAAGCAGACGAAGAACTGGACGGTAGCCGTGGAACGCGGCCCGAAAGAGCTCCGCGGCGTGAAGATCACCGTGCGCGGCCCCGTTATCATCGGCCGCAGCCCGGGATCCGACATCGTCATCGGAGCGGAGTACGTCTCCGGCCGTCACGCACGCTTCACCATCATGGGCCAGAACCTGTTCATCGAGGACCTGGGCTCCACAAACGGAACGGCCGTGAACGGGCAGCGCATCACCGAGCCCACCGTGCTGAAGAGCGGTGACGTGGTGAACGTCGGCGACGTGGCCATTCGCGTGAGGTACGCATAATGCCACGCAATCCTTTGAAGCAGAAAATGCCGCGCACCCACGCAATTTTCGGCAGCCGCACCGACGTTGGCTGCGTGCGCGAACGCAACGAGGATAGCCTGGCGGTTTCGCCGCCGCTGTTCGCCGTGGCGGACGGCATGGGAGGTCATGCCGCCGGCGATGTTGCGTCCGAGCTCGCCGTCAAGGTCCTGATGAAGAACGCGCCGACCACCGCAGATGTGGACATGCTGGGCGAAGCGGTCATCAAGGCGAATCACGCCGTAATCAACGAGGCACTTCGCGCCGAACTAGCCGGCATGGGCACCACCATGACGGCATGCGTCATCGAAGGTACGCATCTGGCTATCGCGCACGTGGGCGACTCGCGCGCCTACTTGCTGCATCATGGCAAGCTGCAGCAGCTGACGCGCGACCACAGCCTTGTGGCGGACATGGTGGAGGCCGGCCGACTCACGGAAGAGGAAGCCCGCGTCCACCCGAACCGCTCCATCATCACGCGCGCCATCGGCAGCGACCCGAACATGCAACCCGACCTGTACGAAATCACGGCATCCCCCGGCGACCGCCTGCTGCTCTGCAGCGACGGCCTGTACAGCATGGTGGAGAACAGCCGTATCCAGTCGCAGCTGGCCCGCATCCGCGACCCGCAGCGCTGCGCAAGCGCCCTGGTCAACGATGCCATCAGCGCCGGCGGCCTGGACAACGTCACGGTCGTGGTCGTGGATATCGTGGGTGACGCGGTGGCCACGCGCAAGCGCATCGCACGTCGTTCGCGCCTGTGGTGGACGTTCATCATCCTGTTGCTGACAGCGGTCATCGCCGGCGGTTGCGCGGGCGCGTACTACTACTTCAGCAACAGCGCGTACATCGGAGAGCAAAACGGCAAGGTGGCCGTGTACACCGGCACACCAGGAGCCATCTTCGGCATAGAGACGTCGCAGCTCAGTTATGTGACGGACGTCAGCCTAAGCGACTTGCAGCCCGGCGTGCAGGAGCACATCAAGCAGAACATCCAGGTGGACAACCTGAACGAGGCCGCGAACCTGGTTTCCGAATACGAGAGCGAAGCCAAGGCGGCACAGGAGGCTGCCCAGGCAACCGCGCAGAAGAAAAAGCAGAACGAAAAGAAGTCGAACAGCTCCAGCAGCAGTTCCTCTTCATCGACTGCCGATTAGGGGTGATGAGTGATGTCAAGACGCAATATCGAGCTTATCCTGTTGCTGGTGGCGACGCCAATCGTCATCCTCCCGTTTGCCATGCTCATCGTGAACAACGGCGGCACGCCCACCGCCGAGACGCTGGGAACACCCATCGGCATCTTCGTGGCATTCGCCATATCGCACCTGGCCGTGCGCAAGTTCGCGCCGGGAGCCGATCCCGCTATCCTGCCGCTGGCGTACGCGCTGTCCGGCATCGGCATCGCCTTCGTCACGCGCTTGGCCCCCGACATGGCCATCCGCCAGCTAATCTGGCTGTATGTGGGCATCGCCTTCATGGTGTTGATCCTGGTGTTCGTACGTCGCATAGACAAGTCCGCAAAATACAAATACACGCTGATGGTCATCGGCGTCATCCTGTTGCTTTCGCCGTTGCTGCCCGGCATTGGCATGGAGCAATATGGTTCGCGCATCTGGTTGTCCATCGGTGGTTTCTCCTTCCAGCCCGGCGAGCTGGCGAAGCTGTGCATCGTGCTGTTCCTGGCCGCCTACCTGGCGCAGAACCGCGAGATGCTGTCCGTGTTCACTGTGAAGGTGGGCCCGTTCCACATCCCCGATCTGCGCACCATGCTGCCGCTGCTGCTGATGTGGGGCATCTCCATGGTCATCGTCATCTTCGAGAGGGACCTGGGTTCCGCACTGGTGGTCTTCCTGGTGTTCTTGACCATGTTGTATACGGCTACCGGCAAGAAGTCCTACCTGCTGTTCGGCATCCTGCTGGCCGCCATCGGCGGTGTGGCCGCCTATATGGCGTTCGGGCATGTCCAGGTCCGCGTGAACACGTGGCTGAACCCGTTCGCAGACGCTCAGGACACGGGCTACCAGCTGGCGCAATCGCTTTACAGCATTGCTGACGGCGGCATGTTCGGCGTGGGCATCGGCAACGGCTTGGCCGAGCAGATCCCCGTCGTGGAAAGCGACTTCATCTTCTCCGCCATCGCCGAGGAGACGGGCCTGTTGGGCGCCGGCGCCATACTGCTCATGTACGTCTGCTTCGCTGTCCGCGGCCTGCTGACCGCAGCGCGTGCGAAGAGCGACGTGAGCTCTTTCATTGCCGTGGGCCTGACGTCCACCATCGCGCTGCAGGCGTTCATCATTGTCGGCGGCGTCACGGACCTCATTCCCCTGACCGGCCTGACGCTTCCGTTCATCAGCCAAGGTGGTTCCTCGTTGCTTGCCAGCTTCATGGCTGTGGGCATGTTGCTGCGCTGTGGCGACGAGGGCACCGGCTTAGGCTCCGAGATACAGCAGAACACCACGTCCATGCAGAGCATCGGCGTGCTGGGCCGCGTGTCGCTGGGCAAGCGCATCAACGTCGTTCTGGCCGTTATCTGCATCCTGTTCGCCGTGCTGCTGGGCAATCTGACGTACGTCATGGTGGCCGAGGCCAGCGACATTCAGAATATGGCCAACAACAACCACACCATTGCAAAGCAGGAGAAGAACCAGCGCGGCACCATCAGCACCAGCGATGGCGTAGTGCTTGCGCGCAGCGCGTTGAAAGAGGGAACGGCTGTCTACAAACGCGAATACCCCGCCGGCACGTTGGCCAGCAACGTGGTGGGCTACGCCTCCACACAGTACGGCACGTCCGGCATCGAGCAGAAATACAATTCGCAGCTGACGGGCTCTGAAAGCTACTCGTCATGGAGCGACGTGCTGGCCGGCATGAGCGGCGCGGGCGTGAAGGGCAACGACATCACGCTGACGCTGAACTCCAAAATCCAGAAGGCGGCGAACAGCGCTCTCGAGGGTCACAAGGGCGCATGCGTGGTCATCAACCCGAAGACGGGTGCCATCCTTGCCATGGCAACGGCGCCCACGTACAACGCAAACAACATCGACAAGATCCTGGCAGGCAAGGACGCGTCCACGGATGTTTCCAACGGCGCGCTGCTTAACCGCGCAACGAACACGCTGTACGCGCCCGGTTCCACCTTCAAGATCGTAACGCTGTCCACAGCCCTGGAGAACAACATCGCCTCCGAGGACAGCACGTATTCTTCACCCGGAAGCATCACCATCGGCGGCGGCCAGATTTACAACTTTGACCACAACAACTACGGCACGTTGACGCTAACGCAGGCAACCGCGCTCTCGTCGAACACCGTGTTCGCCCAGGTCGGCCGCCAAATCGGCGCCGACAAGCTGGTATCCAGCGCAAAGAACTTCGGCTTCAACCGCGAACTCGACTTCGACATCCCGCTGTACACGTCGCTGATGCCCGATGCGAACCAAATGACCGAATGGGAAACCGCTTGGGCCGCTGACGGCCAGCCCGTCGGCGAGCATTCCAGCCCGGCCGGCCCGCAGGCAACCGTGCTGCAGATGGCCATGGTGGGTTGCGCCATTGCAAACAATGGCGTTATCGAGAAGCCGTACTTGGTGGACGGCATCTATAATTCCGACGGCGTGCGCAGCTACACGGCGTCTTCGGAAGCGTACCTGTCCCCCATCAGCAGCAGCACCGCAAAGCGCGTACGCAAGGTACTGGAAACCGTTATCAAGAGCGGCACCGGTACTGCAGCGGCTGTTGACGGAGTGACCGTTGCCGGCAAGACCGGCACGGCCGAGACGGGCAAGGAAAAGGACAACTCGTGGTTCGTGGGCATGGGCCCCAGCGATGACGCCGATGTGGTTATCGCAATCGTCTGCGAAGAGTCCGATGAGGGCACCGCAACCGTCGCGGCACATGACGTGCTGGAGACCGCCCTTAAAGAACAGGGAGACTTGTAAGAAACATTTCGGTTGAGTGCCTATTCAACCGTCTGGTGAAGTGCGAAATGGAGTAAGCTAAAGCAGTCGATTCAGGTTCGCTTTAGCATGTATCCAAAAGGAGTTTAAACGTGGCCGGAAACATGGTTGGCAGAACCTTCAACGGACGTTACCGCATCACTGAGCGCATTGGCATCGGTGGCATGGCAGAGGTCTACCGTGCCCAAGACAACGTGCTCGGGCGAGTGGTGGCCGTGAAGGTCATGCTCCCTCAATACGCGGAAGATCCCGATTTCACCCGTCGTTTCCGACAGGAGGCCTCTGCTGCTGCCAACCTGCAGAGTCCCTATATCGTCAATGTTTACGACTGGGGTCAGGACGAAGGCACGTATTACATCGTCATGGAGTACGTGCGCGGATCCGACCTTAAAACTGCTATCCAGGAACGCGGAGCTATCAGCGAACGCAAGGTGGCGCAAATCGGCTCCCAGGTATGCCAAGCGCTGAGCGTAGCCCATCATCTGGACATCATCCACCGCGACATCAAGCCGCAGAACATCATGATTCAGCCCGATGGCAACATCAAGGTCATGGACTTCGGCATTGCACGCGCGAAGAACTCCATGAAGGCGCAGACCTCGTCTGTGCTGGGAACGGCGCATTACATCTCGCCGGAACAGGCGCAGGGCAAGGAACTCACTGCTGCAAGCGACATATATTCGCTGGGCATTGTCATGTACGAAGCAGTGACCGGCCATCTGCCGTTCGACGGCCCCGATGCCGTCAGCGTTGCCATGAAGCAGGTCAAGGAGACGCCGAAACCGCCCAGCCATTGGGTGCCCGATATCGACCCGAATCTGGAAAGCATCATCATGAAAGCCATGGAGAAGGACCCCAACCGTCGTTTCTCCACCGCTCTGGAAATGCGCCAGGTGCTTACCGACTACCTGGCGGGCCGCCTGGGCAACCGCTTCTCCGAAGCGCGGACGCAGCAGATGAACACGGCCGCCGCTCCCGCTGGCGCCTACGTGCCTGCCGGTGCCGGTACCACCAAGGTCATGAATGCCATCAAGGATGACAACCAGCCGGCTTCGCATAAGGCGGACTTCCGCGCCAACAGCGGCAAGAAGCAGAAGATGAGCGGCAAGAAGAAGGCGCTTATCGCTATCCTGCTGCTCCTTATTGCCGCCGCCATCGGCTATGCCGCCTGGGCCATGATGAATACGCACACCGTGCCGGATGTCACCGGCCAGGAGCTGAATGCCGCCGAGCAGACGCTGTCGAGCAACGGCTATTCCATTGGCACCGTCACAGAGGTGTACAGTACCACCGTCGAAAAGGGCAAGGTTGTCAGCACGGACCCGCAGGCAGGCACGCAGGCTGATCAGGGTACGCGTGTGAACATCAACGTGTCGAAGGGCACGGAGCAGGTGAACGTGCCTGACGTGACTGGCAAGTCGGAGGCGAAGGCCGTTGCCGTTCTGACCGCGGCGGGACTGACCGCAACAGCGGGTGATTCGCAGAATTCCGATACGGTTGCCAAGGGCAAGATCATCAGCACCAACCCGTCGGCAAATACGCTGGTAGATAAGGGCAGCGAAGTCACGTACGTTGTTTCGCTTGGTCCTTCGCAGGTCTCCGTGCCGGATGTCACCGGCCAGAGCCAGAGCTCGGCTACCAGTACGCTGAGCAACGCCGGCTTCGAGGTGTACGTCACGAATGATTCCAGCGACACGGTGAGCAAGGGCGACGTTATCTCGCAGAATCCGTCGGGCGGTTCTCAGGCCGACAAGGGCTCTACGGTTACCATCGTGGTCAGCACGGGCCCGGATGAAGTGGATGTTCCGAACGTCACCGGCATGTCCGTGAAGTCCGCCGCCAGCACTCTGCGCGCTGCAGGGTTCAAGGTAAGCGCAAACAGCACGAGCGGCACGGTAACCGGCTACTCCCCCACGTCCGCGTCGAAGGGCGACACCATCTACCTGACGGTGGAGGAATCCAGCAGCAGCTCTTCGTCCGATTCCAACAGCTCGAGTTCTTCGTCAAGCTCCAGCAGCTCGTCCAAGAGCAGCAAATCGAGCAAATAATCGTACCGAGAGGCTGCTACAATAGCCTCTCGGTATTAACTTCGCCTCCGTAGCTCAGGGGATAGAGCACCGCTCTCCTAAAGCGGGTGTCGACGGTTCGAATCCGCCCGGGGGCACCATGAAAAACCGCAGGCCAGAGGGCATGTCCTTCTGGCCTGCTTTTGGTTGAGCTACTCAGCTGCGCGAGCCGCCTGCACCGCCCTTGTCGAACGCAGCATACGCGCCCGAGACAAAGCCACTCCCACCAGCGCCGTCACCACAGCAAACAGCATCAGCATGCCCAAATCCGTCGTTACCCGACCCGCCAGGACACTCCAATCGCTTGTCGTAAACGCGTTTGTCAGAACATCATTGCACCAGTATCCCGGCGTGAGCCGCGCCAAGCCCTGCACATTCGAGTCCATAAGCTCGAGCGGCACCCAAGCCCCGCTCATAAATGCCGAAAGCAATCCCAGAATATTGCCCACTGCATTCAACATCTCTTCAGAGGCATTGAGCTGCGACAGCGCAAAGGCCATCGCCAACGGCACCAAGCAATACAGGAATACCGACAGCAGGCAGAGCACCGGTTGCCACCATGCCGTTCCTCCAAGCGCACCAGCCCCAAAGCCCAGCGCCAGTGCAGAAACCCAGACCCAGGCAATCGCCATAAGCACGAAACCGGCTCCAACGACCGCGCGGTTGACCTGCCCAGGCGATTGCGGAGACGCCCCGATGCGCTTCCGCATCTCAGGCGTCCTGAAGCTGCTCATCATTAGTCCGACGCACACCACAATGGCCACGAACAGCGAGTACATGTTGAATCCCAAGTAGCCGGTGAACGTGTCGGTGCCCGCTTGTGCCACCTGCACATCGGTAACCTGGGTGTCAGCCTGCTTCTGGCTGGCCTCTTCGGCACGAGAGACAACCTCATGCTCGCTTGCTGCCGAGTCAAGCGCCGCAGCCCGCCCCACCAGTGAAAGCCAACCGGTAGTCTCACTCCTTGCAAGCGCTCCGGATTGCATATCGGTACCGTAGGCCACCTGAACTTCGGGCGTGTCCGATCCCGCATGGGCAGCCTGCATTAGGTCCTTGCCAAATCCCTGCGGTATCACCACCACGCAATCAGCATGCGATTGAGCCAGCGCATCTTGGATGGCATAGGTGTCGTCAGCCACTTCGACCAGCATCGCCGTCTGATTCAGATGCTCCGTCAGACCCTGAGAAATCGCCGATCCGTCGCGATCGACAACCGCTACGCTCGCAAGGTAATCGCTGTGGCCAGCGGTATCCCCGTCGGTGGTCGCGCTCATGGCGGAGAACACCATTGGCAGACCGCACAGGCTCAAGGCCACCAGATAGATCCCGAAGTACACGCGATGCCGCGCCGCCAATTTCAAAGCCGCTTTAAAGATGTTCATGGCGCTGCCTCCTCAGGAACACGGCGGACACTGCGAAAAACACCACCGCCATTGCCGCGCATACCAGCAGGCGCAGACCAAACGGATTCAAACTGTCGTAGTAATACAAGCTATAGAAAAGGTCGGCAATAAGACGCGCTGGGTTGAGCCATGCTTCAGGTGGCCACGCCTGAGCTAGGGCGTCGGAAAGTTCCATCGATCCGGTTCCTACCAGTCCGGCAATAACGCATAGCCCCATTACCAGGGCAAGGAGCGCGCCCGACCTCACATCGGACCCGCCCTTGAGAGGCAGCGATCCCACCAGTGCACCCAGTGCGGTGGAAGCCAATGTTGCCACCGCCAGCCCCAGCAAGCAGAATCCTTCCCTGCCGGCAAAGTCGATGCCCACCACCAGGCATAGGTAACCGAACGAAAGATAGCTGCAAAGCATGGACACCACCCAGCTGCCTAAGATGACTCCCAATAACTGACGGGTGCGACTGGTGCCTGCCACCATCCGTCGAGCACCCAGCACGGAAACGGACGGCTGAAGCCAACAGAGGGAAATCAGCGCATTTTGCGTGCCGGCCATGAGCGCCACCATTGCCAGCAACACATAGTAGTAGCGTACGGTCTCGTCGGGAAGGGATCGTGTAGCCGAGAACTGTTTCGCCTCCACGCTTATCCCAAGCGCTGCGCTGATAGCCCCCGGATTAGCTGCCATACGAGGATTCTCCTTAATGGAAGACTCGATAAGCTGGTAGTTTTGCAGATAGCTATCGGCCACACGCTGCAGGATGGTTCCCCGCAGCGAGCTCATGCTCAAAGAACCCGCAACGTTGTCGGGCGGCAATGTCACTACCGGCATGAACTTCGAGTCGATTTCATACATGCCTGCCACACTACCGTTCTTGATAAGGGCACTACCCGCTTCCCGGTCATTAACGTAGGTCACCTGAAACAGGCGGTCATCGCCCTCCTCATTAAGACCCTTGACCACCTGGGAGAATTCCGAATCGTTCCAGTCCTGGTTTTGCACCACGGCCACCGGCACAGGATCGAGCGTGCCATCATTCGCAAGGCCCGAGAACATGACCATGAAAAGGGTGGGCAGAGCTAATGGGAATACCACGCACCAGATGAGTACGGAAGGGGTCCTGAACAGGGCTTTTATTGTGGCAATAAGCGTCGTCCACATGCACGATCCCCCCTAGTCCCGCAACTCGCGGCCGGTAATCTCCAAGAACACATCGTTCAGAGTGGGTGGTTCGCACACAATCCGTCCGCATGCCACGCCGCAGTCGGAAAGCACCGACAACACCTGCACCAGATTGCTGCCGCCGTTTTCGCACTCGCAGACCAGCTCTCCGTCCTCCATCGACGCGCTCACCACGCGCGGCAGCTTGCGGATGCGGTCCAGCACCTCCGGCGCCAGTTCCCCCACCTCAGCCTTGATCTTCTCTCCCGTGGAAATGGAGCGCTGAAGTTCCTCCACTGTGCCATGCACAAGCGATCGGCCATGGTCCATGATCATGACCCGGTTGCAGAGCTGCTCGACCTCTTCCATGTAATGGCTTGTATACACCACTGTCGTGCCCTGCTCGTTCAGGCGCCGAATGCCCTCCAAGATGGAGGCACGGCTCTGCGGGTCGACAGCCACCGTAGGTTCGTCGAAGAAGATCAGTTCCGGCTGATGGGCAATGCCGCAGGCAATATTCAGGCGCCGCAGCAAGCCGCCGGAAAGCTTCTTGGGGCGAAACTTCACGTAGTCCTCCAGACTCACAAAGGAAATGGCCTGGCCAACCAACTGGCGGCGGCGATCTTTCTCGGGAACGTACAACGAACAGAAATAGTCGATGTTTTCGCGCACCGTCAGTTCCTCGAAGATGGCCACCTGCTGCGGCACCACGCCAATGCGTCGCTTCAAGTCGTAGCGCGCGGCGCTCATGGGTTCTCCGAAGAGCCGGATGTCGCCCTTGTCATACGTAAGCAGCTGCAAGATGCAGTTGATGGCCGTCGTTTTACCCGAGCCGTTAGGGCCCAACAGGCCGAAAATCTCGCCATCTCCGATAAACAGGTTGAAGTGATCAAGCGCCAACAGATCTCCGTAGCGCTTTACCAGGTTATTTACCGCAACGACTTCGGGCATGGGAGGCTCCTTTGCTGCTTACTCACATCTCGCGCACATCCACATTCCCAACGTAGCCCATGGCCGGAATCCTGAGAAGTGACCAGCGTCATCGCTTGCCATGGCCAGGGGTGATATTTGTCATAAGTTCACCACGATGCCACCCTTTCGTAAAAGTCGCCACGATATCTGGGTACAATAAGACGCAATATGGACCGATTTGTTGACAAACTGCTGGTACTGGTCTGCTGCCTGCCCTCCTTGGCGCTTACGGCAGTGGACACACCGTTTGTTGCCTTTCTGCTCATTGCTCTGGGCATCTCGGCATTTGCCGAGATAGGTTCCTTCGCCCGCACGGCGTCGTCGGCGCTGCGCAGAACGTCTGCGGCGCTGTCCGCCGGTTACCTGGCAGCTGCCTGCATGATTCCAGCAAGCCTCCCGTTCATGGCGCTCGCGGTGTACGACCTAACCGCCCGGCGGCGCACCGCACCCGCTGCTTTGATCGCGGTGCTCGCGCTCTGCTTCGGCATCCATACCGGCATCGCATCTTCCGTACTGATTCTGACGACATGCAGCTGCGCGGTAGCGGCAGTCCTGGCTCTGCGTACGGCAGACGCAGTCACCCGCCAGACCGGTAGCCAACACGAGCGCGACACCCTGCGCGAACAATCTTTGGCCCTGGAGAAAAGCAACCGTGACCTGCTTGATCGGCAAGCGTATGAAGCGCGGCTGGCAACCCTGACCGAACGCAGCCGCATTGCCCGCGAGATTCACGATAATGTCGGCCATCTGCTGACGCGCGGCATCATGCAGACGGAAGCCTTGAAGGTGGTGCATGCGAACAATCCGCAGACACTCGCAGAGCTGTCGCCGGTTGCCGACACGCTCTATGAGGCGCTGGACACCATGCGCCAAAGCGTGCACGGTATGGCAGACACCACGTGCGACCTCTCGGTGCAACTGCGCCGCGTGGCAGACGAGGCATGTCGGGGCACCGGACTGACGGCCACATGCGACATCGATGCTTCTACTGCCAGCTCGCAGGTCACAGCCTGCTTGACCGCAGTGCTCAGAGAAGCACTCTCCAACACGCTTCGCCACGCCCACGAAGCTTCCTCTGTGCGAATAGAACTTGTCGAACATCCCGGGCTCTGGCGGCTGACCGTGACGGACAACGGCTTGGCTCCGGCATCGACAGATCCGCAAGCACTGGGCGGTAACTCCTCCAACAGCACATCCGGCGGCGGAATGGGGCTGCTCTCGATGGAACAGCGGGTCCGGGCATTAAACGGGACAATGAGCGCAGGCTATTCCCCTCGCGCGCGAGGATTCGTAGTGCACGTGAGCATTCCCAGGAAGGAAGCGGCGGCATGAGGGTTATCGTGGTCGACGACGACGGAGCAGTGGCCAGTTCGCTTGCCATCGTTCTCGGCGCCCAGGAAGACATACAAGTGGTTGGCACCGGGTCGTCCGGCGCTGACGCAATTGCGCTTTACGAGCAGCATCTCCCCGATATCGCGCTTCTCGACATTCAGATGCCGCAGGTCAGCGGCTTGGAAGCGGCAGAACGAATCCTTGCAGCCCATCTGGATGCCCGCATTGTCTTTCTCACCACGTTTTCGGACGATGAATACATCGTGCGCGCATTGCGGCAGGGCGCGCGCGGCTATCTCATCAAGCAGGACGTCACCGCTATTGCCCCGGCGCTGCGCTCCGTCATGCGTGGCCAGCGTGTACTTGAGGGCGAAGTCTTGGAACGTGCCTTCATGTTGGGATCCGAGAATGCGGGGGCAAACACAACAATACCGGCTTCGGCAACGCAATCTCCCTCGCTCGAGACGTTGTTTCCCCAGCTCACGAATCGTGAGCGCGAAGTGGTCAAGCTGGTTGCCGACGGCCTCGACAACCGCGGCATAGCGCAGGCGGCATGTATGGGCGAAGGCACCGTGCGCAACCACATCAGTTCTATTCTTGCAAAGCTGGGCTTGGAGAACCGCACCCAGATTGCCGTCGCGTATTACCGCGCGTTGAAATAGCGCGCAAAGCCCGGCGAGTAGCACCTAATCAGAAGCTCGCAAATCCACTTGCTATGCCGGGGCGTCTTTCATGATCTGAGGACCTGGAAAACGGCCAGTATAATCTGACGTTTGTCAGCGGCATCGAGAGCAGAATTTCCCGACATTGTTTGCCGTTACATATACGTTGAAACTGCCCAGAATGGCCTTCAAGGCACTTTCGGCGGGCTCTTCCCCAGTAAAGCTCCTGACAGAACGACGGCAATTGAATGCTTCGGATACATCCATGTTCGCTATCCTCTCTCGAATAGGATTTTACAGACTCCACATTGCATCACAGGGCACCCCCGCAATCACCGCTATACTCATTCCCATGCAGACATCAAAACGGAAATTACCTTTGGCAGCGTATCGTCTGCTGCTGATTTCGGCAGGCGCTGTCTGGGGTCTCGGCTTCACCATCGGCAAAAGCGCAATCTCCATTGTGGGAGCAACCTGGTTCACGGCGTTTCGGTTCCTTGGCGCAACCATAGTTCTGACGCTGATCATGTGGCCGCATGTGAAGAAACATTTCAACAGCCAGGTTCTCAGATCCGGATGCATTATCGGCGTCGCATCGTTTCTCAGATTCTGGTCCCAGTTCATCGGTCTGGAATGGACCACGCCGTCGAAGAACGCGTTCCTGAGCGCCTGTTACTGCATCACGGTTCCGTTCGTGTGGTGGGTTATCACAAAGCGTCGGCCGAATACGTGGACCATCGGCGCCGCGGCCGTTTGCGCCGTCGGTATTGGCCTCGTCTCGCTCACCGACAGCCTCTCGATCGGGCTCGGCGACGGAGTGAGCATTCTGTCGGCCTTCCTGTATGGCGGCGAGATTGTGATCATCAGCCTTGCTTTGAAGGGCAACGACGTGATCACGGTCACGGTTTTCCAGCAGCTGGTTGCCGGTGTGCTTGCCCTGATAATCGCCATGGTTTCGCAGCCCTGGCCAACTGCGACCCAGCTGTCATCCCCAGATTTCCTCGGGTCGATGGCGTACGTCATTCTAGGTTCGGCCGCGTTCGGGGCCATCGCTCAGAACATTGCGCAAAAGCACATCCCAGCGGCCGAGGCGGGTCTGCTCTGCTCATTGGAAAGTGTGTTCTGCGCCGTGTTCGGAGCGCTGTTCTTCGGCGAGGTATTTACGCTCAAGATGCTGGTGGGTTTCGTGCTTATTTTTACCGCAATCATTGTCGTCCAGCTCCACTCGAACGAGCCTTCGCGCTCACGGGAAATCTAGGCTGTCAGGATGAGACAATTCCGATGTTTGAATCGTGACAGGCGCGCTGACCGCACAGTATGCTTCGAGTTAAGGAACTGAATGCGAAGGCAAAAAGCGGCCGCAATCAGGGGAGACACTGCGATGACTTGCGAATACAACTGGAACCGTCTGGGTAATTGCGAGAAAGATTATCAGCCTCGAAAGCTCATTCTTGGCATTCGCGATGCCGTAAAGAACGGCAGCGTGCCCGAATTGCGGCTTTTTCCACCGGCGTAAGAGCGGCGCTTTCGTTCGGGTATACTCCGCGTGTATCGAAATCCGTCAGGAGCAAACTAGGGAACATACGCATGGCCGCAATCGAGTTACATCATCCTGATGCAATAACTGCTGATTTGTTGAGCAGCAATCAGATGACGCCCCCATCGCACTGGATCACCTATTTCACGAAAGCAAGCTTCCTGTGCGTTCTCCTCTATGCAGGCTCAGTCGTCGCGCCAAGCCTGCCCCTGCCGGGTGTGGCAGTGCTCTGGGCCGCCGTGAGCGTTATTGCAACTATCACGCCGCTGTACACGCATGTCGTTCTTCGGAAAACGGTCCGCCATCAGCAACTTCAGCCGGACAGCACATTCTTCAAACTGAATAACGGGCGTATACTCAGCATCATTGTGCTATTCGTGGTTTCCGCCATCTGCTCGCTGACGCTGATTCTGCAAGCTCTGGGATGGAAGGTAGAGAACTGGCTGCTGGTCCTTGTCGCCATCTTCGTATTTCCTGCCGCCTATCTGCTTACACGAAAGCTTGTAGAGCGCGAATACACACCGTTTTTCCGTCAGGCGCACATCATCCGCATAAGCTGCGTTGCTGTAACAGCGCTCTTGCTGTTCGCGAATATTGCATTGACGAATGCGACGCAACCGACAGAATACGCAGGACCCGTTCAGGCGGTTCTCTCCGTCAACCAGCCCTTTGAGAATTCTCCCTCGACGTTGATTTCCGATCTTGCTTGGTTCTCTGCATTGTCTCAAGGGCTCACTGCCTACGGAATGTCCGCCATCTCCAATGTGTCGTACGGCATCTACGAAATGCTGGAAGTCATCTTGAGCATCACGACTTTCTATTCAATCGCCTGCCTGTTCGGCGTATGTTGGCTGCGCGCGAATGAATTGAAAACGGCATTCTCCCCCATCAAAGAATCCGCGAACGCCTCTACGGAGCCCTTGCCGCAGAAACGGTATGTCGTGTTGGGCATTTTGCTCCCCGTCATCCTCATTGGCTGTTCTATTGCCGCAGACGAACATGCGGCAAGCATCGAGCAGAGCGGACAAGTCACGCAAATGAAGAGCCTGTTACGCAGCGCCGCCGGATTCAACATCGATGTATCTGACGGCACGTACTACGACCATGCGCTCTTGGAACAGAAATTCACCTCTTTTGCCACGCAGGCGGATGAAGGGCTTACGCCGCTGATAACCCAGGCGTACCAAACGCGAATCAACAACGTAGACAGCTTCTTGGATTGGTATTGCGATCCGAAGAATTGGGGCAGCAAGCTCTTCAACGATGACAGTATCAAGAGCCAGCTTGCCAAGAATCTCAACGCAAACGCAGATGATTCTACCCTTGCAACAAACATGCAGTCTTACATTGACGAAGCAGACGCCCTGCAACGCTTCGACAAGAACGCATTGTCCGACTGCGCAATAACCTGCGAAATCCCCGACTGGCTTATCAAGGAGGCAACTTCCCTGGATTCCGCGCTACCTGAAGCTGCAACTCAATCTGTTGCAAACATCGTTGCAGCAGGTGCGAAGATGGGAATCACCCCTTCAGGGAACGCGGATTCCGCAACCGTGTCGAACGGCCTTGTTGCATTGCTGGAAGCTTCCGATATCGGCAAAAAACTGACAAGCGATATCCCCACGAAGATCTGGACACCGAACAGAGAACAGTACAAGCAGGATCTTCAAAATGAGCTGACCACGGAAATGAACGACGAGCTTACGTTGCTGATGCCGACAAGCAACAACTAGGCGCGTGCCGCCGCTGCCGCTCTTCCATCAAGGTTGCAGCGGCGCTTCCTCTTACGCAGCAGCACTCCGCTCGTGCATTCGCGCACCATTCATGTAATGCGGAATCTATTACAGATACGTACCTGTTACACTTTCCGGGCAGGCCGCAACTTGCGTCGGCGTGCCGGCACAGACCACGCGCCCGCCTTTTTCGCCGCCGCCAGGGCCCATGTCCACAATCCAGTCCGCATTCTTGAGCATGTCCAAATCGTGTTCGATAACCACCACCGTGGCACCGTTATCCACCAGCCCCTGCAACACCTGCAACAGCACCTGCACATCAAGAGGATGCAAGCCGATCGTGGGTTCGTCGAACACGAACAACGCATCATGCTGATCGCGGCCCACTTCGCTTGCCAGCTTCAATCGCTGCGCCTCGCCGCCGGAAAGCGCCGGCGTCGATTCGCCCAACGTAAGGTAACCCAACCCCAGATTATGAAGCGTTTGCAGCTTTCCGCGCACCGTGCGCATATCCGACAAGCATTCCAAGGCCTGATCAACGGTAAGCTCCATCAGCTGCGGCAATGAGATGGCCTCAATGGCACCCTCCACCGCGCCACCTTCTTCCTGAAGCGAATACGCATGCGCCAATGGCCGGCGAATGTGCCACGCACGTTCGGAATAGCGCGACCCCCGGCAATCGGGGCAGCGTACTTCCACGTCCGGCAGAAATTGCACGTCCAGGGAAATCGTTCCCGTGCCTTCGCACGTCGGACAGCGCAAGGAACCGGTGTTGTATGAGAAGTCGCCCGCTTTCAGCTGCCGATCTTTCGCATCCGCCGTCTTCGCAAATGAACGGCGCAAGCCGTCGAGAATGCCGGAATATGTTGCAACAGTCGACCGCACATTCGCGCCGATAGGCGTGGAATCGATGAGATTGACACGGGTGATGCCGCACGCGTCTATTCGCTGCACGTGGCTCGGAAGCTTTGCTCCCGCTGCCTTGGCACGCAAGGCCGGCACCAAGCTTTCCAGCACCAGCGTGGTCTTACCAGAACCGGATACGCCCGAAACGGCCGTCATCCTTCCGCGCGGAATACGCACTTCCAGCGGCTGCACGGTGTGAATGCTATCGGTCTGCAGCCTTACCGCACCTTCGGAAAATACCTTGTCAGCGGGAATCGCCGGACGAACGTTCACATTTGCCTCGCCGGTCAAGAACGGGGCAATGCGCGATGCCTCATTCTGCTCCACGTCAGGCACGCTACCCTGCGCAATAATCCGCCCGCCATCGGCGCCCGAGGCGGGACCCACTTCTATCAGATGTTGTACATGGCGAAGCACCCGAACATCATGGTCCACAACCACCACGGTATTACCATCCGCCAGCAAATCGTCCATCACGCCCAGCAGACCGTCGACATTTGCCGGGTGGAGGCCGATGGACGGCTCGTCCAACACATACAACACACCGGTCGTGCGATTGCGAACAGCACGTGCCAATTGAACGCGCTGTCTTTCGCCCGTCGACAGCGTTGCACCGGCACGATCAAGCGAAAGGTAACCCAACCCCAGCTGTTGCAACCGCAAGATGGGTTCTTCCATGCTATCGAGCACGGTCTGCGCCATGGGGCGTACCTCTTCCGGAAGCGTGGGAGGAACGCCGGGCAGCCAATCCGCAAGCTGATCGAGCGTCATCATCGTGGCTTCGGCTAAGTTGATACCACATACCTGCGGGTCGCGCGCCGCTACGGACAGCCGCGTGCCATGACAATCGGGGCACGGGCCTTCCATCAAGAAACGGGCAATGCGCTTGTACGCACTCTCCGTTTTCGCCTTTGCCAGCGCGTTTTCTACAGACCGCACCGCACTGTAATACGTGAAATCCAGCGCCGTTGCCGTATTCGAGCCCTTGTTCTGCACAACCACATGGCGCTTCTCCGCAGGACCGTGAAACACCATTTCCCGTTCCTCGGGCGTCAGCTGATTGAACGGCACATCCGTGCGAACGCCCATCTCACGGCAAACATCCTTCATCAACGACCACATCAGCGTGCCCCATACCACCACGGCGCCATCATCGATGCTCTTCGTTTCATCGGGAACAAGCGTGGATTCATCAACAACGCGCTGCACACCTGTTCCGCCGCACGTGGGGCAGGCGCCGTCGCTGTTGAACGCAAGCTCTTCAGCGCCACGTCCATAGAATTTCGCCTGACACACCGGGCACACAATGGGCTTCTCCAGGGCAACATTCATCGTCGGAGGAACACGATGTCCATTCGGGCATGTATACGATCCAACGCGCGAGAACAGCAAGCGCAGGGCATTCAGCAGTTCCGTGGAGGTGCCAAACGTACTGCGTACGCCGGGCACGGCCGGACGCTGGCGCAGAGCCAGGGCCGCCGGCACATGCTCCACCTGGTCCACATCGGCCCGGGCCTGCTGACCAAGACGGCGCCGCGTGTATGTTGAGAGCGCTTCCAAGTATCGACGCGAACCTTCGGCATACAGCACGCCCAAGGCAAGCGAGCTTTTTCCCGATCCCGAAACGCCGGCAATGCCGACAAGCTTATGCAGCGGCACGCTGACATCCACATTCTTCAAGTTGTGCACGCGCGCGCCCACTACTTCGATTGCATCCGGTTCGTCATACTCTGCCGCCACGCTGCCCCCACTTCTCTCTCGTTCGTATCGAGCATAAGCATACGCTAACGAAAAGGAGGCTTTGTAGGGAACCGGCAGAGTCATCCTGCAACCAGGTTGCAACACCAATGTTGCAATATATAAAATGACGGCGGGAAGAACTCATATGCGGAACGTGCATTCCCTACTCGGGACAAGAAAAGGCTACTCCGTCAGCAAATACATGTTCCGGGGATTGAAGAACAGGCGCACTTCATCGCCAACGTTCGGCAACTGGGTTTCCGGAACTTGCAGCTTGTCGACATTCCACTGAATAAGATGGTTAACGGCCGAAGCGCTTAACGGGCGAACCCCCACCGTACGTTCGAAACGGCTGTCCGACACGCGCTGGACCGTACACGGCACCACATTGATAGATTGCTGTTGGGCCGGCGAAATGTAAAACGCCCGAACGGCGACATACGCCAAGTCATCGGGAACGATGTTCGAAGACGTCAGCCGCATGCCACCCCAATCCAGGGCTTCGAACGTATAGTCGTTAATCTTGCGAGCGGCAGACGTATTTTCGCAGCCCGTGATCTTCGCAGTGGCAAGCGTATGAGGATACTTTACCAACGCGGTAGTTTTCGCAATTTCGCGGATGCGGCCATCATCCATCACGGCAATGCGATTGCAGAAGCGAAACGCCTCGTCAATATCGTGGCTCACGTAGACAACGGACCCTTCGAAGCTGTCGAACAGATCCAGCAAATCCTCTTCCAACTGCGCCTTCAGATGGGCATCCAGCGCCGAAAACGGCTCGTCCAGGAACAAGGCACCCGGCTGCGCTGCAAGCATGCGGGCAAGCGCCACGCGCTGCTGCTGGCCGCCGGAAAGAAACGCGGGATAGCGCTTTTCGAGACCCACAAGCTGAAAGCGCTCAAGTTGATGGCGAATGCGCTGCGCGCGCTCTTCGGCGCTCACTTCTTTCCCGATGCCGGCGCCGATGTTCTTTTCCACCGTCATATTCGGAAACAGCTGGAAGCTCTGGAACAAGAGCGCCGTCTTTCGTTCGCGCGCAGGAAGGTTTATGCCCTTCTCGGAATCGAACAACACGCGATCGTTTATCACAATGCGGCCGCTGTCGGGTTTTTCCACGCCGGCAATGCAGCGTAGCGTCATGGATTTACCGCATCCGGACGCGCCCAGCAATCCCAGCGTCTCGTTCTCCATCTCGAACGAGACATCCAGATCGAACGAACCAAGCGATTTCCGTATATCAACCGAAAGGCTCATACCGACCTCGTTTCCCGTGTTGATTCGCCAGGCGAAAGCGAAGACAAGGCTTCGCCGTCCGCTTCCTGACCAGCGCGAATGACGTTATTGTCGTTCGCATCCCTGTCTTTTCCATGCTTGCGGCGTTTGTGCGAAACATCGCCGCCGAGGCGATAGCGTTGCGTGCGCGACGAGTAGATGTTGATAAAAAGGATGACCAGGAACGATATGAGGATAACCACAACCACCCAGAAGATGGCGGCATCCGTGTCGCCGGCCATCCAGTCGTAGTAAATGGCAATTGGCAGCGTCTGCGTCACACCGGCGAAGTTACCCGCGAAGAACAAGGTCGCGCCGAACTCGCCCATAGCCCGCGCGAAGCCGAGCACGGTGCCCGCCGCAATAGACGGCCACGCAAGCGGCATCATGAGCTGGCGAAATATGCGTCCTTCTGTCCAACCCAACGTGCGAGCAGCATCCAACATGGTGGAGTCCAGGTTCTCGAAGGCGCCGCGCGCCGTACGGTATAGCAAAGGAAAACCTACCACCGCACAGGCAATCACCGCGGCGGGCCACGTGAACACGATATCGATGCCGTGGGCGATAAGCCAGCGGCCGATGGCGGTAGAACGCCCGAACAGCATCAGCAGCAGGAAGCCCACGACAGTCGGCGGCAGCACCATGGGAATGGTGAAAATCGTATCCAACACACCCTTTAACCGGTTGGTGGCATTAATCGTCGCCCAGGCTGCCAGGATGCCAAACACGAATATGAATGCCAGCGCCACCCCCGTGGTCTTCAACGATACCCATAGCGGGCGCCAGTCCAGATTCGCAAGAAATTCCGCAAACGCTGCAAGACCCGTCGGCTTTTGGGCAATGTTCAGCTCCGATGCAGCATGCATCGTGCCACTTTCCGCAAACAACGCTCCGCCGACACCCTTTTTCGAGCCGTCGCGCTTCACCGTACCGTAGTAATACCCGTCTTCGATCTGAACGGGAAACGAATACGTATACTTTCCCAAACGGACGCTGTTTTCGCTCGTGAACACGAAGGTTGGCTTCAGTGCAGACAGCATCACGCCACCGTTTGCATTCTCGGAATCCTCTGCCAGCAGCGTAGATACAAATGTTTTCTGAAACTGCTTGTCGGCAATATCGAGATTCAGGGAGTCCGCTCTCTGTGCGGGAATATAGACAATGACGTAGCTCTTCTTCGCAACGGTATCCGGCACCGCAATGGCGATGAACGCGTCTTGGGATGCCATGGAGTACTGATAGCCGTAATACGTGTCGTTGTACGCCCTGTCCGTTCCCTTATTCAAGCGAATGAAGTCCGCGAAACCGAACGAGGCTCCTTTCGAAAGAGCTTGATCTCCCTCTTTTGAAATACTCACTGAATCTGTATCACCCGCCGCATCTTTATAGGCAACGGAAAGCGATGAGTCCTGCAAAAAAGGTGCGGCCGAAGAGGAAGACAAACCCTTCTCCGCAGCCGCTGCAACATCTGAGGTAAAGCAATTCATGCAGACCAGCAGGGCAATCAGGATGAGGGGGAGGAAAGAGCGGCTTGAGCGAGCACGGTCAGTTGTCATCCCGATTGCCTCCATGGTTGTGTTGATGCGGTTAATCCGCCAGTTCGAAACCGTACTTCTGGAAGACCTTCTTCGCCTGAGCATTCGTGGTGCAGAAGTTCAGGAAGTCCGCAGCCTCTTCGGCATGGGAAGAGCCGCTGCAAACCGCACCCGGATACATGATGGTCTTATGAGAGCTGGCAGGCGTAGTATACGCAACCTGGATGCCGTCGTAACGGTAGATGTCGGACGTGTACACGAAGCCGACCGTCGCCTGACCGCTCTGGACGTAAGAGGCAACCGTGCCAACCTTATCGGCGCCGGCATTCATCTTGTCGGAAATGGACTTCGCCCAAACGATGTCCGTCGGCTTGCCCTGGTCATTCGTCTTGCTGCTCTTGACCAGGTCGGCGCTATCCAGCGCCTGGAATGCGTAGTTGCCCGCGGGAACCGTTGCCGGATCGCCAATGGCAATGGACTTGATGTTCTTGTTCGTCGCCAGGTCCTTGATGGACTTGATCTTCAGGTTGCTGCCCTCTTTTGTGCAGATGACCAGGTCGTTCGTGAACATATCCATCCGCGTGGAGTCGTCGATGACTTTGCCGTTCGAAGCATCGTCCATCGTGGAGCTGGAAGCGGTAATCAGCACGTCAGCGGAGCCGCCGCCGGTCAGCGTGGATACCAGGTCTCCGGAAGCCTTGAACTGGCTATCCGCGAACGTTACGTTCGGATGCTCTTTCGTGTACAGCTCCTGCACTTCCGGAAGCGCCTTCTCAAGCGAATTCGCTGCGAAGATTTGCAGCTGAACTGCGCTATCCGATGAAGAGCTCTCGTTCGAGCTGGAGTTGCTGCTGCATCCCGCAAGCGCAAAACAGGAAACCATTACGGCAATCGCGCTGCACAGCAACACGCCTTTCAATTTGTTCTTCATATCCCCATCCCTTCCTCTTCTCAAACCGAAGTTGGCAATTTGCCTTACCCCAATAAGACTTACGCTCAATTTATTCTATATTGAATATAATGTGAATGAGAATAATGTAAACGGATGCCTAACCATCGGCGAATACCGCGACGCATGCCCCGTCTCCCCCTTTCCCCCTGCTGGAACTTCCCCCTTTTACGTATTGGCGCAGAATAGAGACCTCAAGTGGGGCATAATTCGGAAAACGGACCAATAGGAGGACGGATGATTTCAGTAGAGGAAGCGCGCGCAACCATACTTGCCGCCGTGTCGCAAATGCCGGTAGTTGAAGTACCTTTGTTGGAAGCACGGGGACGCGTGTTGGCGAAAGATGTTGTAAGTTCTATCGACATCAATCCATTCGACAACTCTTCCATGGACGGCTTTGCACTGCGTCACGAAGACGTTGCAGCGGCTTTCCGACAACGCCCTGTCTCCCCTGAAAATCGTGGCTCACATCGGTGCCGGATACCACTATGACAAGACGCTGGAACCGGGACAGGCAGTCCGCATCATGACCGGCGCACCTGTGCCTGCAGGCTGCGATTGCGTCGAGAAGATAGAGAACGTACAAGTCACTGGCGAAGGCACGGTGGGCGATACCGTCATCATTTCTCAGCCCGTACGCGAAGACCGCAATATTCGTCATGCAGGCGAGGAAGTCAAAGCAGGGGGCACGCTGGTTTCTGCCGGCGTTGTAATCAAGCCAGCGACAATCGGTCTTTTCGCAAGCGCCGGAATGACCGCCGTTCCAGTGTACGCGCGCCCGAAAGTGGGCGTGTTCTCGCTGGGAAGCGAATTAACCGTACAGGGCAATCCATTGGAGATTGGCCACCTCTACGATTCGAATTCGTTCGAATTGGCGGCGCAGGCAGCAGACGCTGGATGCGACGTAGTGCGTTATGGCACTGTTCCCGATGACGAGCAAGCCATTGAAACTCTGCTGTCTCGCGCCGTCGATGAATGCGATTTCGTCGTAACGAGCGGCGGCGCCTCCGCTGGCGATTACGACTACACCACGCAGATCGCAGATAAGCTGGGTTCGGTCTCCTTCAAATACGTGAACATGCGCCCGGGAAAGTCGCAGACGTTTGCCGTCATTCGGAACACGCCGTTCATGGGACTCGCCGGAAACCCCGCAGCTGCTGCCGTTGGGTTCGAGATGCTCGTGCGACCGGCATTACGGAAGATGCAAGGATTTGCAGAATCCACGCGAGTCATCCAGAAAGCCGCGCTGGTGGGTGACTGCACGAAACGCGATCCGCGGCGTAACTACATGCGCGGAACCATCGCCCCGGACGGTAAGGGCGGGTTCACTGCCACGCCAGCAAAGAAGCAGTCTTCCGCCCTCTACGGTGCACTTTCGAATGGCAATTGTCTCATCACCATTCCGGAAGGCGTCGAATTCGTTGCCGATGGCTCTTTGGTAGATTGTGTCCGCATCGACATCCCCGAGGGGACGGCGCTCTAGCGTAGGATTTCATCTTCTCGAACGCAGTTAGATTTGATTTCGCCCACAAGCGACTGAAGTGCATCAACCGCATGCGGTCGAATATCCGCGCCTATCAACACTTGCATGATGGTAGCCCCTACTTCCAATTGGCCGCGGTTGCACCATACCCGCACGTAGTACACGCCATTGAGACGTTTCGTCGCCTCAATGGCGGCATGAACTTTTGCTTCATCGTAATCGAACGACATGCCCACCACTTCAGCATCGGCTGGAGCTCCATCGCGAACCTGAGCGCGCGGACTCTTTCTCACCACACCGTTGTGGACCAGGTACATTCCAATCTGGTCCGCCTGTTCCGATTGCCTCGCCTCGTTCAGCCACTCGTCAATACTGGGAACCTTTTGCATACCTGACCCTCCATTTCATCCGAATGGTTTCACGTGAAACACTGTTCCTATTCGACCGTTACGTTTCTACCATAGCTTACACTTCGTAAATAACATGTCCCGAAGTGTCTGGACGGAATCCCGGCACGACGAGGCGCTCTCTGAAATGATCGGATCGCACAAGCTGTTTCAACAATGAGATCACGCCCTTCGTCTCCGGCGTCTTCCGAATCACCAATGCCTGGTTGACTTCTTGCATTGGCAGATAATCAAGCCCATCAACTTCATGGAACAATTGTTCCGTGGCAATGCCGACATCACCCTCATCGCGACCAACGAAACTACCTACGGACAACTCGGAATGCAATGGGCGGCTATAGCCACGAATACGTTCCGGAACCGCTTCCAAGGCAACAAGATGCTCATCGAGTAGAATGCGCGCGGCGCTGCCAGGATCCCGATTCGCAAGCACAATGCCATCCCCCAGGAGGTCTATCCAGCCTCTCACACCTTTCGGGTTACCCTGTTTCACAACGAAGCCGTAGCTTTGCGCGCCGAGCGTAAGCACGATACAGGGCATACCGGGAGCAAGACGCCGCACATATGGAAGATTGCAGCTATCCGTAGCATGGTCCCAAAGATTCACGATGGCCGCATCTGCCTGATTCATATAGAGCGCAATCAACGACGCATAACCCGATCGGTAATCGCATGCTGCGAGTATGCCGAATCCTTCGAGATAATCGGAAAGCACATGAACGGCCTGACCCGTTCCCATTATCCGGAACGTTCCGCGGCGAGGAGGTTCAAGCAGCCGGGAGACATATTCGCCATCGGGCTCCGCAACGCACTTTGCCTTACGTCGCCCCCGGTCTCGGTATGCGGCAACATCATCGGAAGTAAACCGCAATTTTCGTCCGACGTGGTACGAGGGAATCTCCCCCTCTTTCGCCAGCTTGTATACCAGATTCTGGCTGACGCCAAGCAAAGCCGCCACTTCACAGGCATTAAGGGCATGGTCGTAGAAATCAGAGCGCTGCCGCATATTCGCCCCTCTCACTTGCTGAGTCGTCAGCTCCAACAGTGCCGCCGGCTGCAAACAGCATATCCCATCACTAGAAGTAATTGTACGAAACGAAGTGAAACGGTACGAAACAAAGTTATCAATCATCGTTTCACGTGAAACAGTTCTCTTTCAGGTCGACAGATTCTAGGATGATTCCGTCAGCAATAAACCACTTACAGCAATTAACCAAGACATAAGAAAGAGACGATGATGAGGATCATGATTTCGGCACGCAACCAGTTCGTCGGCATGGTGGAGAACGTCAAGGCAGGAGCCGTTAACGGCGTCGTTACCATCAAATCCGGCAATGAAGAAATCAAGGCGGACATCACCATGGAATCCATCAACCAACTCGGGTTGAAGGAAGGCGTCGAAGCAGCTGCCGTTGTGAAAGCGACCAGTGTCATGTTCGCTTCCGGTTCTGAGCCTATTTCGAACCTGTCTGCCCGCAACCAGTTCGCCGGCATCGTCTCGAACGTGAGGGCGGGAGCAGTCAACGGCCATATCACGCTTTCGCTTCCTGACGGAAATCAGATTACGGGTTCTATCACAAACGAAGCTATCGAAGAACTCGGACTGACCGAGGGCGTCCCGGCAATCGCCATAATCAAGTCAACGGATGTCATGGTGGCTACGTTCTAGTTCGGCTTCTGCTCGACACTCATTCTTACCGCTTCAACAAGCGCGGGCTGCCCGAATTCATCATCGGGCAGCCCGCGCACTCTTTTCCGCTCGTACAAGAGCTATGCCGCGCTCTATTTACGCGTCAAGGCTCACTTGCATCAAATACACGTCCTCGCGAAGCTGCTGCGCCACATGGCGGTCTATTTCGCCGCGCTCTTGCAGATGCCGTATCTCATCAAGCTCAATTTGAAGCGCACCCTGATAGACCTCGTCGGAATAGTGCTTCGCATTCTTGAACTGCTGAACGAAGTTGTCGCGCACTTCTGCCGGCATGTTGTCGAATTTATATATCAGATTGTCGTCGTCCGTATGGATAGCGCTCAAACGACTCCTGATGCCATCGTATGCGCTCTGGTGTTCGCTTTGCAGCGCTTCCGCCGCTTGATAACGCGGCGTATCATGATCTTCCGTTTTCATGACCTCATCAAGATAGGCAAGAGCCACTTTCTCCAGCTTCATAGAGATGAGACATGAATCGTAATATATCCGCGCCATATTCTCCCCATTGCCGGAAGACGGCTTCATACGTTTCTTCACTTTCCGGAAGCGCCATTTCATCATGGCGCGCAGAGGAATGCGGACACCGCCGTCGCGACCCACACGCACGCTGCTCAAAAGCGCGTTGTACGGCATCATGGTGGCCGCTTCGGAAACGCCGTTGCATCCCCCTGCCACCTGCGCCGCATATTTCTGCTGCTCCACCAGTACCTCGTTCATCAATCCCGTCATCGCTCCACCGCAGGACGTTACCTCTAGACGCTCGCGCAACAGGCGGGCACGGTACTGTCCAATCGTCAGACGTATCGCCGGCTCGTATTCCTTGTCCGCACCATCCGTCACGCGACGGGAAAGTTCATCGATAGTCGCAACAAGCACCTTGATCATGGCTTCCTGGGTTTCCGCCTCATTCGATTCGCTGGCCTCTTTCGGCGCCAAAAGAGGCAGCAAGCTGTCGGCAAGAAGCAACGTGAGCAGAATCACTCCGGCAGTGAGGAAGATGATCAGGTTCCGCTCCGGGAAAGCCGACCCGTCGTCCAGTGCCAGGGGAATGGTCAGGATAATGGAAAGCGTTACGGCGCCCTTCGGGCCGGCAATCGTGGTTATCAGCGCGCGCTTAAGCGCCTTTCCCGGTTGTGTTGCACCACGGTGAGACGCTCCCTTGTCTCTATGCAGCAGCTCCATCGCGAACGTCCAAACCAGACGGCATCCCATGACCATGGTCGTAAGCGCAACCACAACACCCAGCAAAAACGGCAAGGAATAAGATGCGGACAAAGTCGGCGAAATAGCTTGGGGAAGCTGCATGCCAAGGAGCACGAAAATGACGCCGTTGATCAGGAAGACAATGATCTCCCAAAAGCCGTTCGACACCGTATGGCGGCGAATATCCTCCGTCGAAGACAGCGGCGTTGTGCGCTCCGCCATCACCAGACCCGCTGCAACAACAGCCAGGATGCCGCTCACATCCAGTGCCTCTGCCGCCAGGAAGACGGCGAACGGTGTGAATACTTCATACAATACATGCACCGTCGTGTTTTCGAAACCGCTGCGGCGAAGGAGGCCCATGGACGAGCGCGCCAGCCATCCGAAAATGATACCCGCCGCAATGCCGCCGAAGAACAATACTGCGAACGTCGTGCCGGCATCGACGGCCGAAAAACTCCCCGTAACCGCCGAGGCGATGGCGAACTGGAACGACACGACACCGGAAGCATCGTTGATCAGCGATTCGCCGGAAAGCAGCGTCTTCTGCCGGTTCGTCAATGCAACCGTTGAGCCCAATGCCCCCACAGCCGCGGCATCGGTTGGCCCCAACGCCGCCGCACAGGCAAATGCGGCCGCCAAGGGAATGCTGGGCACAATGGCATGCAGCGCAAAGCCGACAACCAGCACCGTCAACAGCACCAGCCCGATGGCAAGCGAAAGGATAGCGCCCTTGTTCACCCATAAATCATGGCGACTCGACTCGCGCGCTTCGTTGAAAAGCAGCGGCGCGATGAACAGGACCAAGAACAGCTCCGAGTCCACATGCACATCTGCTGTAGCGGGAATCAGCAAGGCCACCACGAAGCCGACGGCAATCTGGATGAGCGGCAGCGATACGCGACCGACCATCTGATCCAACACCGACGATGCAATCACGCACGCCAGCAGTATCAACACAAGCTCGAATACTTCCACAATCATCCCCTTTTCGCGAAATATGAGCATAGTAACGCAGAGCGAATTGGTGCCGCCACCTGCAGCAGGTCAATCTCCCCTTACGGATCCGCTCTGCGGTGAACGATATCCTTGTTCGCAAATTCGCAGAGCGCCGCGCGCATTCGCTTCCTTTCCCTGCTCTTTCGCCTCTTCGCCACGCGTTATCATGACAATAATGGAGTATGTGTTTGGTACCTGCGACGTAATAGTCGCCAAGGGGTGATAACGATGATCTACCGAGCATTGGGCAACACAGGCTTGAAGGTTTCCCCTATCGGGCTGGGGTTGATGAGATTACCGCTTGCTGAAGGAAAACAAGGCTACACAAGCAGCCGCGGCGCAGATGTCGAGAAATCTATAGAGCTTATGAGGCACGCCATTGATTCCGGCATCAACTACTTCGACACCGCATTCAATTACCTTCACGGCGAAAGCGAAAAGATCGTGGGCAAAGCATTGCAGGGCGGCTATCGTGACAAGGTTATCTTGGCAAGCAAATCCCCTATCTGGATGATCAACGAGCCCGGCCAGTTCGATTCGCTGCTCGAAAAGCAGATGGGTCGCATGCAAACAGACCATCTTGATGTGTATTTGCTGCATTGCGTTACAAAAAAGGACTGGGAAACGCACGTGCTGCCGAACGGCGTGGTGGAACGTCTCGTGAAAGCGAAGGAAGACGGCCGCGTGGGGCATATCGGATTCTCATTCCACGATACGTTCGATGTCTTCAAGGAAGTTTGCGACTATGCTCCGTGGGATATCTGCCAGCTGCAGCTGAACTATCTCGATCGCGAATTCCAGGGCGGCCTGACGGCAGCGAACTACGCGGCGCAGAAGGGCATGGGCGTCATTGCCATGGAACCGCTGCGCGGCGGTCATCTGGTGAATGTACCGGATAAGGTGCGCGGGACATTTGCCTCCGTTGACGCGGACCGCTCGCCCATCGAATGGGCTTTCGACTTCCTTTGGGACAAACCGCAGATCTCACTGCTGCTTTCCGGCATGGGAACGCCGGCACAAATCGATGAGAACGTCGCAATGGCCGAACGCGCGCACGTAGGCATGCTCTCGCAAGAGGAACAGGCAGTCTATGAAACTGTTGCAACGGTATTCAACAGCTATCCCACTATTCCCTGCACCGGTTGCAACTACTGCGCGGGATGCCCGCAAAACGTCACCATCCCGTACAACTTCCAAACGTACAACCAATACATCTTGAGCGGAGACATGGAGCGCGCGAAGTGGGAATACACCACTACCATTCCGCTGAACGGCGCACAGGCCGGCGAATGCATCGGATGCGGCCAATGCGAGGAACGCTGCCCACAGAAGATCCCCATCAGCGAATGGATGCCGAAGATCGCCGCACTCTTCGAATAGTCCGTTCGGCATCAATTGCCAGCAACGCATCGCTAACGGGAGGCTGTCTATCAGGCAGTCTCCTTCTTAGTCTTACTTCGCGCGAATGCGGCGAATTCGCCGTTCATTCGCATAGGTAACGTATAATAGCCAGATTGACACGACAATGCGAAAGGCGACCTATGCCTGAATACAAAATCGGCCCTCTGCATCTTGACCACGACATCGCCGAAGTCTACGACGGCGCTAACGAGTATTTCACGCGCGGCGGACGCAACTTCAACATCACAGCCAAGCATTTCGATGACGACGACCGTTTCTTCATTGACTTTCTGCGCTCCTACAGCTTTGTTGCAACCGAATACAAGGCAACCGTGCATCTGCGCGCAAAGATCGGCGAAGAGGGCGGCACGGACTTGTTCTTCGACATCAAATCTCAGGATACGGAAGACCGCCTGAAGCGAGATATCGCCGAGCGCATTGCCACCGGCATCGAGAACCAAATCATTACCATGGAGGGTCGAGAAGTTCCGACGCCCGAGAAAACAGAGCAGCAAAAAGCGAAGGAGAAACGCGGTCTGATCATCGGGTTGATCATTGCCATCGCCATCGTTATCGGTGCCATCCCGGTCTCCCTCAACCCGGGAATGTGGGGGTTCTGACACCATCGGCGTATCGGGAACATATCGCCGCCTTATTTAGAAAGCACGACGCCCGCCATCCGGCGGGCGTCTTTTCATGTCAACAGGCGATGTTATGAGAACGGCAAGTGCAAGTGACGCAGACAGCCGCCGTTTTCGGCATCAGCCTTGAGTCGCCGCCAGGGCCATTCTTGATCAGGATTACTTGTTCACGGTTTCCTCAACCAGCTTGCGCCACTTCGTCATGGTGTCTTCGCTGATTGTGTGCTCTATTTCGCATGCCTCATCGGCAGCAGTGTCCTCATCGACGCCCAAGATATCATGCAGGAAGCTATAGAGCGTAGTGTGACGAGCATACGTGCTCTTGCCAATCTTGAAGCCTTCGTCCGTCAAGATGATGCTCCCATAGGGCTCCTGGTCAACCAGCCCTTTCTTCTTCAGCACACCCACGGCATTGCTGACGCTGGGGCGGGAAACGCTCAACTTGTCCGCCAGATCAACGGAACGAACCGGCCGATTCTTATCGCCAGCCAGCTCGTAGGTAGCTTCGAGGTAATCCTCATTGGACTTCGTCAAGGAAGGTCGGTCGTTCATTAGTCCCCCCATTTCGTTTGATTTGGATGAAAGTATACCACCTTGGGGTATCAGACTTCCTGATAGGGAAGGTGTATTACACGAGCGGAGGACAACAACTCAGGAGTGAAATATTCCAAATTCGTTGTGGTAATAAACGTTTGCGCCGCATCCTGTAAATGTTTCGTCAGCATCTCGCGACGCGTTGCATCAATCTCGCTCATGACATCGTCCAACAACAGCAGCGGCCGCTGATGGCGTTTCTTCTCAATCATCCGGAACTCTGTCAGCTTGAACGCAATGGCTAGGGAACGCTGCTGCCCTTGGCTTGCGAACCTGCCCGCCTCGTGGTCGTCCAACAGGAAATCCAACGTGTCGCGATGCGGTCCCACCAGCGACTGCTTGCGGCGGCGCTCTTCTTCCAACATCTCATCCAAAGCCAGGGAGAACTCGTGTTGCAACACTCCCCTGTCCGGCGTTTCCGCATCGGCCAGCAGCGCAAGCTGCGTCGGCGGCTCAGCTTTGCCACTGCCGCTGCGCAAACTCTCCCAAGACAGCCGATAACGCACGGCTGCGTGCTCGGAAGTTGCCGTGGTATCGGCATATTGGACGGGGAATTCCCTGGTCAGGTCTTCGAAAATCTGCAACCGATACCGGCACAGCTGCGCACCCACCACTGAAAGAACTTCGTTCACGCTGGAGAGGTACAACGGATCTGCCTCATCCTTCAACAGACGGTTCTTCTGGCGCAGGATCTTCTCATAATCGCGTTTCACGGCACGATAATTCGCCGAAAGCTGACTGCCCAACGCATCTATGGCAGCGCGGCGCACGCTCGGCGACCCCTTCACCAACGAAAGGTCGTCCGGGCAGAATGCCACGGCGGGCAGGTTGTCCTGCAGTGCCGAAGCCTGCACGGCCTTGCCATTCAGGCGGTAGCGTTTGCCATTCGCTCCCAACAGCAACGCCACATCCAAGTTGCGCACGGCATCTTCCATATGGACGTCAACGCGGGCGTCCGAACATCCCCAACGGATCATCTGCTCCGTGGTGGCAGAACGGAACGACGACAGTGCAGTCGTCAGCTGTATCGCTTCCAGCAAGTTGCTCTTGCCGACGGCATTCGGACCCACGAATATCGTCAGTGAACCGAGCCCCTCAAGGGAGAAACGCTCATAACTTCTGAAATTCGCCAGGCGCAGCGACGTAATCTGCAATCCCATTGGGTGTAAAGGATGCTCCGTATGCGGAAACGCCTACAGCAGGCGAACGGGCATGACCAGATACAGGTAGTTCTCGCCTTCGCCGCTCTTGAAAATGCCGGGGCGATTCTGATCCTGAAGTTCCAGATACACGTCATCCGTGCTGAATGCATTCAGACCATCCAGGATGAACGTGGCGTTGAACGCAATCTGGGCGTCCTCACCTTCTACCGACGTCGTCAGCATCTCCTGGGCGGAACCCACGTCTTGCGTGACGGCCGTAAGCTGCGTCGTGCCGGAAGCCTGGTTGATATCGAATTTGATCGGAGACGTGGAACCGTTTATCAGCGAAGTGCGCCGCACGGCAGCAATGAGTTGCTTTGCGTTGAATTCCACGCGCGTGTTGTACGAATCCGGCAGCAGAAGGCGATAATTCGGGTAATTGCCTTCCAGGCGGCGGTTGATATACACCACGTTGCGGTAATCCACCATCACCTGGTTTTCGGAAACGGAGATGCGTACTGGATCCGTGCTGGACGGCAGACCCGCCACTTCAAGAAGGAACGGACCGGGGATAACCGCTTCGAACTCGGCCGTGGAATCCTCCAACGATTTATCGGAGACCGCCAAACGGTACGAGTCCGTAGCCACCATGCGCAGGCTGCCTTCAGATGCAGAGATATACACACCGGTAAGAATGGCGCGCGTTTCATCATGGGAGCATACGCGTGCGACCTTTTTCACCATGGATGAGAATTCCTGAAACGGAATCTCAACTGTGTCGACAACATCGATAGAGGGGAATCCCGGGAAATCGATGGCATCCATGGATTTCACGCTGAAGGTGGATGATTCGCACATGATGACGGCGTCGTTCTGATTCGCTTCGAAATGAACGGCCGCGTCCGGGAGGCTCTTCGTGATATCGGTAAGCAGTTTGGCGGGAACCACGATGCTTCCCTCTTCTTCTACCAAAGCAGGAACCGTATATTGCACGGACCGATCAAGATCCGTTGTCTGCAGCACCACATGATCTTCAGAAGCGTCAATATACACACCGGCAAGGATGGGAAGCGTGGAGTGTGCAGCAGCTCCCTTGGAGACCACTGACATCGCTTGGTAGAACTCTGATTGGTTGATGCTGAATTTCACTGAAGTCCTCCAACCGGGAATGTATATATCTAATTCCTAAAGCCTTTTTAAATTAGTTCTTAAATCATCATTATCATAAGCACGGTGGATTGGTGGAATAGCTTCGTTTTACCTGTTCATCACGGAAATCTTTCAGTGATGAAAATGGTGTATTGCGTAACGTGAATCCACCGTGAAAAACAGGGTAGGTAATCTTACCCATTCTTTCCACCGCTTATCCCTACATTTGTCCCTCATTATCTACCAAGATGGCTGGGGCTGGTACCGCAAACGCGAAAGCTGACGCAAATGATAGATAGGCGACTCTGTTAGTTCTCGCGAATACGTTTCAAGAGGATATCTATTTCTTCGCGTATCTCCTTGTTTTCCTTCGCTTTCGTCTCGATCAATTCCACAGAGTGCATCACCGTGGTGTGATCTTTCTTGCCGAACTCGTCGCCGATGCGCTGATAGGCGTTGTTGTCCAGCAGCTGGCGGCACAGGTACATGGCCACCTGCCGCGGATGGGCAATGCTGCGATTGCGCTTCTTACTGATCAGATCCTCATGGCTGACGCGGTAGAACGATTCCACTTCCTTTTGAATATCGGCGATGGTAAGGCGCTTCGTCTTTCCACCAGAGAAGTGGTTCTTCAGAATGACCGCCACCTCGTCGATGGTGATTGTCTTCTTCTGCGTATAGACCATCTGGTAGATGATCTTCGTTACGGCGCTTTTCAGCTCGCGGATGTTCGAGCTTGAATTCTCGGCGACGTATTCCTGCACCTCATCGGGTATATCCAGGTCGAAGCGCTCTTCGCTTTCGCGGTATTCCTTGATGAACGCGCTGACAATAGCACGTTTCGTCTCGATTTCCGGCGCCTGAATGTCGAACGTGGCTCCCTGATTGAAACGGCTGGTGTAACGTTCATCGATGTCGATGTTCTTCGGTGCGATATCGGCGGACATGACTACTTGCTTGCCGGCGCTTGTCAGGCTGTTGAACAGCTGGAATATGATTTCCAGCGTCTGCGTTTTCCCCTGGAACGACTGCACGTCGTCAATCAGCAGCACGTCGGCGTCTTCATAGTTGCGTTTGAAATTCTTGAAGCTCGCTTTTTCTTGGCTGTGGTCGGCGCTTGCATTCGCATAATCGTTGATGAATTCCGTTGAGTCCACGTACACGGTTTTCAAGAATCCATTCGAAGTCTCGTTGATATGGTTCTGGATGGCGCGCAGCAAATGCGTCTTTCCCACTCCGCTTTTCCCGTAGATGAACAGGGGATTCAGGTGCGGCATGCCGGGATGCTCGGCCACTGCCAGCGCCATGGAATAAGCCATGCGATTCGAATTGCCAATGACATAGTTCTCGAACGTCAGGTTCGATACGGTTCGCGTCAGGTGGTTCTCCTGTGTGCTTTGAGCGGGCTCGTTCGCTGCGGCCGCCGGGCTTTGCCCCTGCCCTGCTGCTTGCGTCATCTGCGTATTAGTCTGCGGTTGGCCTGCAGGCATGACCATGTGAGGCGCGGTCTGGCCAGGCATCTGAGCAGCCGTTTCCGCAGCCTGAGGGGCTGCCGGCATCGGTGTGGTCCGCGCACCTGCTGGAGAGGCGACCGGTGCTTGCATCGGCGCCTGCGGCTTTGCAGAGGGCTGGTTTGTGGCAGCTTGCTGCGCAGCAGCACCCACACCCATCGCCGGGTCGCCGTACCTCATTGCCTCGGACTCGTCTACTTCTATGCTCACGACAAACTTCTCGTGATACAGATCTTCCAATGCGCGGTTGATAAGCGTAAGGTAATTGCGCTCTATCCAGTTCTTGATGAATTCGTTATCGGCGGTCAACATGATGAAGCCGCTGCTGAACGCCTGAAGATGAAGGCGCGAGAAGAATGCAGTCAGCTGGTTGGGGTCCACTTCACCATAGCTTTTTATTTGGTTGAAGATGCGATCCCATATTTCGTCGTAGTCCAGATTCTGCATTGCCGTAGTAATCCGCCTTCCTGGGTTGATTGCCCACCTAGTGTAGCAATTGCCCTCTAAAACGGTGGAAAAATGCGATTCATTGTGGAAAACTTACATCACCAGCGTGTACGCGAAGCCGGCATATGCGCTACGACAAGTACTCGACCACGCTCAATCCCAGGTCTGTGACCTGGCGTTTCTTCGAAGCGGTGCGTTTCACCAACTCCAGTTTCTCCAGTTTGTCCAGCTGGTAGGAAACGGTGGACGGAGACATGCCGGTGGCTTTCGCAATGTCCGTAACGCCGAGTGTATCCTTCAATTGGAACAACGCCATAATCTGCCGCCCCTGGTCACTCAATCCGGAGACGGTATCCAGCACGTCGTTCTTCTCTGGCTTTTCGCCAACCAAGCTGATTGTGACCGTGGCGCCTTTCCCCAGATTGTCGTCGATGGTGATATTGCCATGCGAGCTGTCCAGGTAATCAATGACAAGCGGGAAGCCGGAACCGACGCCGCGGATGTAGCGCTTCATCGGCTCGATTGCCGACGTATAGCCGGGTTTCTGCACCTTCTCCTTGTCGGGGATCCCCGGCCCCTGATCGGCGAAGCGAATGGTGTTCCCGTTATCGAAAATAGAGACAACCACTTCGCTGAACTGGGCATGAATGAAATTCTCGGATACTTCACGGATGGCGGTATAGGAGATTTTTCCGCCTATCATGCGTGCTTTCTCATAGATGGTCGAAGCCAGATTCTCTATGAACTGGGCAGTGTCGGTGGGATCTATCTGGATGATTCGCGGTGCGCTTTTGAAGTCGTCGTATATGGCAATACGCGCAGGGTTCTTTACCTGCGTGTAGTCATACGGCTCGTTGGTCGAATCCGTTTGATCTTCCCTATGTTCAGTGTTTTCAGCCATCAGATACAGTATTCAACCACTTTCGAAACGCAATTTTCAGCAGATTCAGAAATATTCAATCGGAAAGTATTGTACGGGTTTTCAACCATCTGGGGAAACATTGTGCATTCGAAACAGTATCCAAGCTTTCATTCAGTGTTTGAACGGTGTTTCAACAGGAAATTTTAAAAGTTTTCAACACGTTATCCAAAAAAGGTGGAAAAGTCCGAATACGGTCTGAATTGCTAGGTGAATATGTTGAAAACAGCTTCCGAAAACGGGGAAATCTTTCGAAAATAGCTTGACAGAGCGCTTGAATAACGTTTTCCCAGGTGGCTGCCGCTGAATATCCAACTGCGTTGCGGAATTCTCCGAAAATCGTTCGAAACTATGCGTTGAATATTACATAATCCCAGCTCAAATTATGAAAATGGCATGTCAGCAATATTCCGAAAAGTCAGGTAGACGGATGGTTTTCAAAACTCTTTTCACGCCCATTTTCAGAAGATTCAAGGTTATCCACTGAATTTCACGCGTGAGAGGGCCTGTTTTCAACATTTTCCACAGACGTTTCGAAGGCAATCGAAAGTTTTCGGTTCATTCCGCTTTGGTAATGCGCTATTCCACAACCTTTTCCTGTCAAGGGTGGCAATTGTGGAGAAGCGTTTTGAAAAAGATCGCGCGGTGAATTCCACGCCGGGTTAATCGCACCGGCTGCATCCAATGAGGAGATGAAATGGGTTTTTCGTATTCTCTCCCGTATGGCGTAGATGAATATTGAGAAGTGAATACACTTGTGGTGCTCGATTTGGGCAAGTAGGGAAAGTTATGCCATCTTTTCCTTGTGAAATAAGGTTGCTGTCTGATATAATTTCGCAGTTACTCTTAATACGAAAGGGATACCAATGAAACGTACTTATCAACCGAACAAGCGCAAGCGCGCCAAGACCCATGGTTTCCGTGCTCGTATGGCAACCAAGAACGGCCGCAGGGTTCTCTCTGCCCGCCGCGCAAAGGGTCGCAAGAGCCTGACTGTCTAATCATCTGTGTTTGGAGTAATCAAATCCAGCACTGATATCTCACGGGTTTTCCAGGAAGGTCGCCGTTACGGCAGAGGATCTTCTGCAGTGATCGCTTTGAAGCGAGATGAGCAACACGGTCAATCCGGCCGTGTTGCTTTTGTTGCAGGGAAGAAACTCGGGAATGCCGTATGGCGCAATCGTGCAAAGCGCCGGATGCGCGCCGCATGCATGGAGCTGGGAGGCCCGTGGGATGGTTACGACGTCGTATTCATTGCCGCGCGTAACACCACGAAGGATTCGTATAAAAAGCTGATAAGCGGATATGCGAAGACGTTGAAACAATGTGGTTTAAGGTGAGAAGTGGCCGATGACAGCTGAGAAGGCTAGTTCGTTTCTCAAACGGGTGCCCATGCAGATTGCCCTGGCACTGATTAAATTCTATCGAATGGCTATCTCTCCGCTTTTTCCCGGCTGCTGCCGCTTTACGCCAACTTGTTCCGAATACGGAATGATTGCAATCCGTAGGTATGGCTTCCTGAAAGGCTCTTTCCTCACCTGTAAGAGAATTTTGAGATGCCGTCCCGGCGGTGGTAAAGGGTACGACCCCGTACCGTAGTACTGTCGAAAGGCGCTGCTGATCAGCGCTCCGAAAGGCGATTATGTGGGACGCATTTAAGAATCTTATTTTCGGTGGCATGGATGTCTTCTATGGCTTCATCGGCGACTGGGGCATGGCTATCGTTGTCATCACGCTCATCTTCCGTCTGTGCCTGTTCCCTTTGATGCAGAAGCAGATCAAGTCTTCGTATCAGATGCAGAAGATGCAGCCGCTTATGACTGAGATGCAGGAAAAATACGCTGACGATCCTGAGCGCATGCAGGAGGAAATGACAAAGCTGTATCGTGAGACGAAGTTCAACCCGATTGCCGGTTGCCTGCCTCTGTTCCTGCAAATGCCCATCTTCGTGGCCGTGTTCCAGGTGCTTCAGGAAATGGGTTGGCGTACCAGCGGCACTAACTACAACTTCTACAACATCATCTCCGACCTGACCATCACTCCGTCTAGCGCATTGGGCATGGGCGTGATGACGTTTCTTCCGTACATCATCATCCTGCTGCTGTTCGCCGCACTGACGTTTTTGCCAATGGCTATTCAGCAGTGGAATTCCACCGGCCCCCAGCGCAATCAGACCATGATCATGGCGGGCGTCATGACCATCATGATGCTGTTCATTGGCTGGAGCTCTCCCGCCGGCGTTCTCCTGTTCTGGGCCACCTCTTCCCTCTTCGGCGTTCTGCAGCAGCAGTTCACGCAGAAGGTCTTGATGAAGGAGGACGAGGAAAAGGAAGAGGAGCTTCTTCCGGTGGAGCCCGTTAAGGTTGAGTACGAGCGTCGCGAGAAGAAAAAGCGCCCCACGAAGAAGCGCTAACCGTTTGATTCGATACCCTTCGAAGGAAGGATAGGCATATGGCTGAAGATAACGAAAACATGCCAGAGGAAGAGATTGTCGAGACCGTTGAAGAGACCGTCGTGGTCGAGGAGGACGCTTCCGACGGCGGCGTCTCAGAGGAAGAACTCGACGCCATTGCAGATACGGCTATCTCCTATTTGGAGAGCATCCTGCCTTATATGAATGTCGGCGATGTGGTTATCAACGAATACGAAGGCGACGAAGGCGAGCTTATCCTTGATTTGACGGGTGACGATCTGGCGATTCTTATCGGTCGCCATGGCAAGACGCTTGATGCCCTGCAGTTCCTGGTTTCTTCCGCTACTTCGCGTCAGATGGGTTTTCGTTATCCCGTTGTCGTGGATGTGGAAGGCTATAAGGGACGCCAGCGTGAGAAGCTGGAGAACATTGCGGCGAATGCTGCTGACCGTGCCGATGCGCAAGGCCGCAGCGTCAAGTTGCGTCCTATGACGCCGTACGAGCGGCGCATTATTCACATGGCACTGGCTAACGATCCGCGGGTTACTACGGCTTCCGAGGGCGAAGGATCCGCACGGCGAGTTGTGGTTATTCCTCAGTAGTCCTTCACTTCATATTTGATTATGCAGGCCACCTTCGGGTGGCCTTTTCGTTATCTGGTACTTTTGTTTTGCACGGTAGAATAGGTACCGTAGTTTAACAGGAGGAGTTGGCATGCAGAGCCCTATTTCTTTGAGCGACAAGCAAGCGCGACTGATTCAACAACACTTGGATTTGGTACTGAAAGCAAATGAGTTAGTGAATCTTACGCGCATTCAAGATAAAGAAGAAGCCGAGCTTCTGCATGTAGAGGATTCCCTTCAGGGTATTCCCGAATGCCTTGAGGCTCCTGCAGGTCGCTATGCCGATCTTGGCAGTGGTGGAGGGTTTCCCGGATTCGCAGTGGCCGTTGTTACTGGTCGTGACACGCTGCTCGTTGAGTCCGTTAAGAAAAAGACGGAGCTTCTTGCCTTGTTTGCCGACGAGTTGGGCCTTGCCGATGCTATCCAGGTATATGGCCACCGCGCTGAAGAATTGGCTTTGGAGGCACCGGAAAGCTTCGCACTCATAACAGCCCGTGCCCTCACTGCACTGCCGTCTCTTATTGAATTGGCTTCGCCGCTTCTTATTCCGGGCGGTCGCCTTGTTGCATACAAGGCAGACAATGTTGATGACGAGCTGGATTGGGCTGTCTCCATTCAAGAAAAGTTGGGTATGAAGATGATTTCAAATCGGAAGCTCATGCTTTCAGATGGGGAAACACCTCGTCGCATCATTGTATTCGAGAAAGTGTCGGACCCTCAGGTGAAGCTTCCGCGCCGTCCCGGCATGGCTCAAAAGCGGCCGTATAAAGCAAAATGATGTTTCACGTGAAACATGTGATAGTTCTTCAGGTGTCCCGTTTCGGGTACGCGATGTGTCGAACTTGAATGTGATATTAGCTACGCGGAATGTTTCATGTTAAACACGCCAGAATAACGTAGCAGTGAAATATGACCGCATGCCTTCGGCATACATAGATGATGCAATCCAAGTTGCTATAATCCTCGATACCGAGTGAAAGGAGTCCGCGTGGGTTTTTTCGATGGTCTAAGACGAAATAAAAAAGCAGCAGAGACTATCAAACAGAATTCAGAGCCGGAACAGCAAGAAGCAACTCCTCAGAGCGAAGATCAGGTAGATGTTGAATCCACCGATGCTGGGGTAAAGATACCTGTACCGGATACTCCTTTTTCTGAAGAAGCTGCACAGGATATGAGCGAGTTCTCTTCGCATACTGAATCCATCGCAGAAGCGGTTGAACAACCGGTATCGCAAGCCTCTGACACTGATGAGGTGAACCTGCGCATCATCAAACCGTATTCTGAGAAGAATCCGGTGACGCATGTTGTCGGTACGACGAAGATTATCTCTATCATCAATCAGAAAGGCGGCGTTGGGAAATCGACGACCGCTTTGAATCTTTCGTTCATTCTCGGATCCATGGGGAAGCAGGTCCTGCTTGTGGACCTTGATCCGCAGGGTAATGCAACGAGTGGCCTTGGCATTGAAAAGCGAGATCTGCACTATTGCATATATGATGTCTTGCTGAATGATTTGCCGGTAAAGGAGGCTATCCTTCCGGATATTGCCGAAGGCCTTGATCTTCTTCCGGCAACAATCAATCTTGCCGGCGCTGAAGTAGAGCTTGTTTCTGCGATTGCTCGCGAGAACCGATTGAAGGACGCGCTTGGGCAACTCCGCGGTAACTACGACTATATATTTGTCGATTGTCCGCCGTCCCTTGGCCTTCTTACCGTCAACGGTCTCGTTGCTGCAGACTCGCTCCTCATCCCCATTCAAAGCGAGTTCTATGCGCTTGAGGGTGTGACAAAACTCCTCGATTCAATGAAACTTGTCAAATCGCGTCTGAATCCGAGCCTTGACGTGTTTGGTGTGCTTATCACCATGTACGACGGACGCACGACGCTTTCAAAACAAGTTGCGCGCGAAGTACGCAATTATTTCGGCAAGGCTGTTTTCAAAACGCAGATACCGCGTACGGTAAAGCTTTCGGAAGCACCGAGCTACGGTATGTCCATTCAAGAATATGATCCTTCTGGCAAGGGAGCTCAGGCGTATCGCGCATTGGCGGAGGAAGTGATTGCTCGTGGCAAAGAATAGAGGAGGACTGGGTCGCGGTCTTGGCGCTCTTTTGGGAGAGACGGCGCCGCATTCTGTTCAAACGCCGTCATATTCGAATCAGACTCGCCGTAAAGATTCTGAGCCAGAAGACGTTGGGCAAGCAACTTCCTTGCAGCATGAGGACGCTGCTCAACCGATGCCCGAAAGAAGTCGTGCAGAGGAGATTCTTGAAAAGCAGAAAAGCGCTGCGAAAAATCGGGCCGCTGAGAGCGCTTCTAAGGGCCAATCAACCGCTCAATTGAATAAGAACGCGTCGGTTGAAGGGAAGTCTAGCGAGAAGGCAGCTCAATCCATTGAAGAAAAAGCGGCCGTTGATGAGGTCGAGTTGGAAGACCATATCGTCATCAAGGAAGTGAAGAAGCACAATCTGCTGAAAGCTCCCATTGATAAGGTGCAGCCGAACCCCGATCAACCGCGCTCGCATTTCGATAAAGAAGAACTGGAAGAGCTGGCCGACTCTATCTCCCGTAATGGGCTGTTGCAGCCTATCCTTGTTCGCCAGAAAGGCGATAGCTACCAGATTATTGCCGGCGAGCGTCGTTGGCAGGCAAGTCGTCTTGCTGGGCTTACCGAAGTGCCGATCAATATTCTTGAAGCAGATGACGATAAGGTCATCGAGCTTGCCATGATCGAGAATATTCAGCGTTCAGACCTGAATCCCATTGAAGAGGCGTACGGATATCGCCGCTTGATGGAGCGCAGGGGTTTGACTCAGTCTCAGCTTGCTCAATTGGTTTCTAAGGGACGTTCGACTATTGCGAATTCCCTGCGTTTGCTGGATTTGCCGGAAGACGCCCAGCAATTGCTGTTTGAGGAGAAGATTACTGCAGGCCACGCCCGCGCCATTCTGTCCATCCCCACCATTGAGGGTCGTCAGAAGCTCACGGAGAAGATGCTTGATGGGAAGATGACCGTCCGTGAAGCTGAAAATATGGCTCGTTTGATTTCCGGTCGTGAAGAGAAAACTGCAACACCACGTCCGAAAGTGCCACAGGAATATAAGGCTGTTGCAAAGAATCTCAGCAAGGCATTGGATACAAAGGTCCGTGTGAAAGTTGCGAAAGGCAAGAACAAGCTCGAGATCGAATTCACTGATCAAGATCAGCTTGAGCGAATCATGAGTCGCATCAATGCCGACTAGCTTGCTGCTTTCCTCTCTTATTGATTAATTGTCCGCACGCACCATCGATATCGGAGCCCCGTGAGTCTCTCACGGTGGCTTCGATGTGTTTTTGCGCCAATGCGGATAAGAAACGGTTGATGCGTTTTTCAGAAGATGGCTTGAACGGTGAATCGTCTATCTCGTTGATGCGGAGCATGTTCACATGCGCCGAGATGCCGTTGCAGAATGATATCAAGGCCTCCAAGCACTCCTCGGTATCAGTGATGCCTCTGATCATGAGGTACTCGAACGATACGCGTCGGCCGCTTGATTCCTGATAGCGCTGCAAGCTGGTGTGAAGTTGTTGCAACGGCATAGACGTGCATCGCGGCATCAATGCATCGCGCGATTTCTGAATGGCACAGTGCAGAGAGACAGCCAACGTGAACTGCTCGGGTTCTTTGCCGAATCGTTCGATGCCGTCCAGAATGCCGCACGTTGAAACGCTGATATGGCGCGCGCCGATATTCAAGCAATTCGGATTATTCAAGATATGGAGTGCGCCGATAACGTTGTCGTAGTTCAGGAATGGCTCGCCCTGTCCCATGGCAACAGCATTGCTGACACGCATCCCCAGATCTTTTTCGCAAATCAGCAACTGCCACGCTATTTCACCCGGAAGCAGATTGCGTTTCAGACCCTCTTTACCCGTAGCGCAGAAGGCACATGCCATGGGGCAGCCTACTTGTGTTGAGAAGCAAACGGTGAGCCTGCGGGCTTTCCCTGTTGCGTTTGTGTCGCGCGAGGGAATCCCCACCGTTTCAACCAAGGCTCCATCAGCCATCTGCAACAGATATTTGCGCGTGCCGTCTTTCGAAAGCTGTTTATCTACCACTTGAGGAACAACAAGTGGTGCAACATCTTTCAGCGTACTGCGCATGGCCTTCGGCAGATTCGTCATATCGTCGTAGGATTCTGCGCCACGCTGATACAACCACTGCAACAGCTGCTTCGTTCGATATTTCGGCTGCCCTATCTGTTCCACAAGAGTGGGCAGCGTTTCGGGGGAATATGCAAGTATTGATGTCTCCATGCGGCCATTATACGAGATGCGCACTGTCTGCTTGGCGAAGATTGCAGTCTGCTTCGTGCAATGAGCTCATTGTAAAAGTCTCCGAAACACTACCGTCGTGCAAGAACGGCAGAGAATGCGTTTGCTATACTCGGTGCGATATTGGCTGGGTGAAGCCGAATCATACCAACAATGAAAAGGGGCCTTCATGGGTACTGCAATTGACCCGAAGAATATCAACGTTGCCCTGCTTGCCGGCGGTGCAAGCGGTGAGAGGGATATTTCTATCGCTTCCGGACAGGGCGCACGCGAGGCGCTTGAGGAAGCCGGTTTCAATGTGATGACGTTCGATCCTGTCATTCGCAGCGATCTTCGTTCTCTGATGGATGGCAATTTCGATGTCGCGTTCCTGTGCCTGCACGGTAAGTACGGCGAAGACGGAACCATCCAGGGTATGCTGGAGGTGCTGGGTATTCCCTACACGGGATCCGGCGTATGGTCCAGCGCGCTCGCAATCGATAAGATCCGCGCGAAGGTGTTCTATCGACATTACGGCATTCCCACGCCCGATTCCATCACCATGTACGACAAACCGACTATGTCTGGCGCGGAAGTTATCGAAAAGGTCGGTTCTCCTTGCGTTGTGAAACCAGCGAACGAAGGCAGCGCTTTGGGCGTTCATATTGTGAAGACGCCCGAAGAGGTGGAAGAGGCGCTGAAGGAGTCGTTCCAACATGACCGCGAGGTCCTGATCGAGACCTATATCAAGGGAACCGAGCTGACGGTTTCCGTCCTGGGCAATGACGACCCCGTTGCCCTGCCCGTTATCAAGATCGTTCCGCAAGCGGAGTTTTACGACTTCCAGAGCAAGTACGCTCCCGGCGGTTCGCAGCACATCTGCCCTGCACCATTGTCTCCCGAAGAAACGGAGCGTGTTCAGAAGACGGCTCTTGCCGCTCATAAGGCGCTGGGCTGCCGCGGTGTTTCCCGTACGGATATCATCATGGATGAGCAGGGTAAATGCTGGACGTTGGAGACGAATACCGTGCCCGGCATGACGAGCACGTCGCTGTTCCCCGACGCGGGCCGGGCAGCGGGTTACAGCTTCCCCGAGTTGTGCACGAAGCTCATCGAGCTGGCGCTGGAGGATGCGAAGAAACGAGGCATTCGCGAATAGCCGCCTTGCTATAAGCATCATCGTATTGAATAAGCGGCCGACAGGTGTCGGTCGCTTTTCGTATATCCCCCTGTTGCGTTGTGCAAAGAAGGCGGTTTCCTGTGTTTTCTCTTTGCTAGAAAACGCCGCAGGAATGAAGACCGAACAGGATGGCGGCAACTGCTGCGAGCAGGAACACCCAGCTTCCTATGTAGCATCCGACGTTTCCCTTGCGCGCCTGTTCGATAAGGTGATCGTTTGCCGTGCGATGATCCTTCACTACCGCTGTGCCCTTCTCCATTTCGGGCATCTTCACGCGATTCTTTGGGAACCAGGATCCCTTCGTCTCGATGATTTGGTTGAAGGCGTCCTTTCCGAAATCGATTTTCGGGCGTACGCCATTGCCCATGGAATCTGCAAGAGCCTTCAAGAAAACGCTCATTTCATCTTCGTAGCGCGGGTCGTAGGCGATAAGCGCCACCTCACCCCAATAGAATCCTGGTTCGGGATTCTGCGTATACGCAACGAAACTCAAGAATGCAACGGTCGTCCATCCGCGCGCGATTGCCAAACGCGCTTCGTAGGCGCCCGCTCCGTCGAGAAAACCAATGCAATCATCGAAACGATTGACAAGCCAGGCTTTCGTCCCCTCGTCCTCTTCCATGAATTCAACGCGGTAACGATCGCCGACAAGGTTATTTGTGCTGAGCAAATCGGCCGCTTTACGCTTGTCTTCCGTCTCAAAGCGAAAATATTGCCCAAAATACGGGGTCTCTGCCATGATGTGCTCCTTGCGTTTCGATCGACGTTCTGTACTCGACGTGTTCAGGATTCATGATAGGGTGAAACCATGACTACAGAGAATACCCTTATCCCCCATAATCTTGCAGATTTTATCAGCGAATCAACGTGTCAGGAAATTCGCGATAGGTACGCGTCGCTTTCTGCCGCCGCCGCGTCGAAAACGTATGGCGAATTAGACGCCGATGTCGTGGTAATCGATACGGAAACAACGGGCGTATCGTTCAAACACGATGAGCTCATCCAAATTGCCGCCGCACGTATGTGCAACGGCGAAATCACCGGTTGGTATGTCACGTTCGTGAATCCGCAGAAACGCATTCCGGAAGAAATTCAGCATCTGACGAACATCCATGAAGAGGATGTCGAAGATGCTCCCATCCCCGCCGATGCTCTGAAGGGCCTTGTCGAGTTCGTCGGCACGTCGCCGCTTGTCGCGCATAATGCGGCGTTCGACAGGCATTTCGTCACGAATCATCCGGAAGGCGCCAGCCTGAAAGAGAACATTTGGATTGATTCGCTTGATCTTGCGCGCATAGCGTTGCCGCGTTTGAAGTCGCACCGGCTTATCGATCTTGCCCGTGCGTTCGGTATTGAAGAATCCACGCATCGTGCTGACGATGATGTTTCATCAACGTGCCACGTATACCGCGTGCTGCTTGCCGCTGTCGACGCCATGCCGAAAGATCTTGTGGCCGTTATCGCCTCAATGGCGACCATTGAGGAATGGCCGACGAGTTTTGTTTTCAAGCATTTTGCGAAGCAGGCAACGACGCCGTTTAGTTTGCGCGCAATGCGCCATCAGCGGGTAAAGCGCATCGAGATGTCTTCCAACGTCGATGCGGAAGCAATAGCGCAGAGCGGCGAACGACCGCTGGAATTCCCTACGGACGAGGATATAGAAGCCGCTTTTTCTGAGGGTGGCACCATCGGTAACGCCTACGAGAGCTACGAGCCGCGTTCCGAGCAGGTGGCCATGTCCAAAGCAGTTGCAGAAGCATTTCGCGCATCTATGAACCTTGCAGTTGAGGCCGGCACGGGTGTGGGAAAATCCATGGCGTACCTGCTTCCTGCGGCACTGACGGCCAAGGCCAATGGAATTACGGCCGGTGTTGCGACGAAGACGAACAACCTTCTCGACCAGCTCGTAAATAAAGAATTGCCCTTGCTTGATAAGGTCTTAGGAGGCTTGACGTTCGCATCACTCAAAGGCTTCTCACACTACCTGTGTCTTCGTTCAGTGAACCGCCTCGTTAACGAGGGGCCCCACTTTGTGGAGACGTCGAACGGCGAAGTCCATCAGGCGCCCGCGCTTGCCGGGGCGTTGTCGTACATTGAACAGACGGAATATGACGACATGGACACGCTGAAGATAGACTACCGTGCCGTGCCGCGTTATTTGATTACTACCACGAGTCATGAGTGCCTCCGCAAGAAGTGCCCGTTTTTCGGCAAGGATTGTTTCGTTCATGGTGCTCGTCGCCGCGCTGAGGCATCGGATATCGTTGTCACAAACCATAGCCTGCTGTTCTGCGACCTTGCCGCCGACAACGGGTTGCTTCCCCCTATTCGCTATTGGGTTATCGACGAGGCGCATGGTGCAGAGAACGAAGGCCGCCGCGCGTTTTCGCTCAACCTGGAGTCCGACGGTCTATTGCGGACTGCTCGCAAAGTAGCGGCGGAAGATCCTTCGAAGAACGTATTTATTCGAGCAGCCCGTCAATTTGGTGGAAATTCCACTGCAACCGCTGCGGAACTGATGAATGTTTCACGTGAAACAACTGATGTCCTGCTGGCAGATATCCCCGCAGATAAGAGTGGTACGCCCGGTGAGGCGTCAACGCCGCTGTACCATTTGACTGCTCGGGCTATTGCAGCTGGCAAGCGGTATGGCGCAGCGTGTACGGAATTCACGAAGCATGTGAAGGATCTGCTGTATTTCGACACGAACAAACGTAATAAGAATTACGAACGAGTCGAACTGTGGATCAACGAGGATGTACGCAGTACGGAAGTGTTTCGCAACTTGAAGGTGCTGGGAAAAGAGCTTCAAGATGCGATTGATAAGCTGATTTCCTCGAGCTCCGAAGTTGTTGCCTATCTTGAGGGCATGGACGGCGCTGCAGCCATTCAGCGCGAAATTGCTGCGATGACGTATGACCTGCGGGACCAGTTGAATGCATGTGAAGTCATCCTTTCCGACGATCCTTCGCCTGCATATGCCTATTCTGCTGAGTTGATTCGAAAACGCGACCGCCTGAACGACAAACTATCTGCGTTGATAATCAACATTGGACAGAAAATGAACGAAACGCTGTTCGCGTCTACTCACAGCGTTGTGTTCACGTCTGCGACGCTTACGGTCGATGGAAGTCTTGATTCTTTCGCGAATGCTATGGGGCTGAACGAAACAGAAGAGTCTCAGACGAAGTTCCTTCAGTTGGATTCCAGCTACGATTTCGATGAGAACATGACCATCTACCTTCCGACGGATATGCCGGAGCCAAATGACCCTAAATATCTTCCGAAGCTGGAAGAGCTTCTGATTTCTGTCCATCGGGCTGAAGGGGGCGCCACGCTTTCGCTGTTCACGAATCGGCGTGAGATGGAAACATGCTATGAGGTCGTGCGCGATGCATTGAAGGAAGATAATCTTCGCGTGGTCTGCCAGAAGTGGGGCGTGTCCGTGAAGGGCCTGCGCGATGAGTTCCTTACGAACGAGCATCTGTCGCTCTTCGCCTTGAAGAGCTTCTGGGAAGGCTTCGATGCGCCCGGCGCCACGCTGAGGGCCGTTGTCATACCGAAGCTGCCGTTTAAGAAGCCAAGCGATCCGCTCTCATGCGAGCGCAGTCAGCTTGATCCCCATGCGTGGAGCCATTATGTGCTTCCCGAGGCGGTATTGGAGACGAAACAGGCTGCAGGTCGCCTGATTCGCAGCGCCGATGACACAGGAAGCTTGATTCTTGCGGACCATCGGCTCATCAGCAAGGGATACGGAAAGAAGTTCCTTCGCTCTATGCCCAGCAAGAACATCAAGAAGATGCGCATAGCGGATATTGCGAAGGAGCTGGCAGAAAAGCGGGAGAACGCGCGATAGTGTTTGCCCGTTTCATGAATAAGCATATTTCAGCGGTAGTTTGCAGCACTGCGCCTGATGCGCTGTCTACGAATGCCGCTGATTTTCTGTCGTATCAGGGGCGCTAATGCGCTGCAGTTATGCTGGTAGGCAGTTGAAGTATAATAATTCAGTTACATGGCTAGAGTTGACGCGCCAAAGCAAATGAAAGGCAGAATCATGGCTGAAATTCTAGATGACGTTGCATACCTTTCACAGGAGATAGGCCCGCGTCCTGCAGGTACGGAAGAAGAGCAGCAGGCTGCTCTTTTCATTGCCGACCAAGTACATTCCCGTACGAATCTAAAGGCAGAAATAGAAGATATCAAGTGCAATGCCGACCACACGTTGGTGGATATCATCTATTTCGGCGTAGCGTTTCTTGCTGTTGCGCTTTCGCTGGTGTTCCCGGCAATCGGTGTGATCACGCTGCTGATCTCCATCCTATGCACCATTTGCTTCCTCTGCGAGGAGCGTTTCCAGCGGCCCATTCTTTCGAAATTGCTCAGTCGGGATATTAGTCAGAACGTGGTGGTGAAATATCGTCCCGAGGCTGCCGCGCGTTCCGGTTCGCGCCGCAAGGTCATCGTGGTGGCGAATTACGATAGCGGCAAGGTGATGAACGATATCCGTCCCGGTCTGCTTAACCTTTGGAGCAAGCTTGGTTACGGCGCAGACGTTGCGATGATCGCCGCTCCCATCATCCTTTTCTTCAAAGATGTCGTGTTCCTGAATGCATTGGGATTCGTCAGCGGATTCTTCTTCCTGCTGGCGATTGTCGATGCAGTGCTTCTGCTGGTACCGCTTGTTCGTGCACTGATTCATCGTGCCGGTGCGTACAACGAAGCTGCAAACGTGAACGCCTCCGGCGTTGCCGTCATGCTTGACCTGATCCGCCGTGTTGGGAATTCCGATGATATGCCTCAGCAGGAATCTGCCGAAGATCGTCCGGTCATTCAAGGTGAAGAAGTTGCTCGTGCTGCCGGTGTTGTACCCGAGGGTGCGGAATTGACGTATGAACCCGGCTTGCAGGAGGAAGCGTCGGCCCCGGAAAATCAGCCTCAACCCGCACAACCCGCCGCGGCTGTTGCAGAGACGCCTGCACCAGCACCTGTTGCAGTTGTCGAAGAGGATCAACCGGTGCGGCAGACTATCCTTCTCGAGCGTATCATCGCCCTGAAACCTGAAGCCATCCTACTTT
>OGOS01000164.1_pt1 | contig 54675 bp, 47 predicted proteins | sample 1552701 | NCBI WGS metagenome assembly OGOS01 (sample SAMEA2580128, study PRJEB22360) | human gut metagenome | biome: human gut; feature: human-associated habitat; material: faeces | place: Denmark | collected 2008/2010
TGTCGCGCGTGTTTCGTCATCATTAAAAAGACAAGAACGAGGAGTACTCTCGTTTCTTGTTCGTTGCTCGTCAGCATTAACAACATCATTACTAAATGAACGTGTTGAAACTCACATAATATTATTCCGCTTGGTACCAGCGTTAGCCTTATGAGTATCCATAAGTACTGTCACATTTTTAACTTGCAGATTTTTGACAGCTTTGTATGCAAGATTGTGTACTCGGATTGGTACACTCGTGTCCATCATTTGGACACTTGTAGCGAAAGCGGGAGTTGAACCCGCACGACCATTACTGGTCACAGGATTTTAAGTCCGGCGTGTCTACCATTTCCACCATTTCGCCTTAAACCACCACGATTAATAGTTCGTAGTCAACTATATTAAAGAAGAATTACAGAATGAATCTCAACATCAACAATATTACTGTCAGATGTTTTAATAAGTTCTTTAACTTTATCCGTAGCTATTTGTTCAATCAGATTATGTTTTTCACCATTCTCTGACATATGAAACAAAATAGTAGGTTTAATTTCAGTTACGATTTTAAGTGTGCCCCAACTGGAATAATTATTTCCAGCACAAGAATCAACTGTAAATCTAAACTTAATTGCTACCTTACAAGTGTTTTGTGTCTGTTCCATAGTTTTACCTTTTGTTAGATTAATTTTTTTTAGTCTTTCGATGAATTTTAATTCGGCTTTTAATCTCAACAGATAGTTAATTCACGTTTGAATCTTTTGTAGGAGTGATAGCTTTAACAACTATTTGTCTATCAAGTTCAGCTTCTGCTAATGTTTTAGCTATGATAGGAATTGAAACTCCATTAGCATACATAATTGTAAAATAATACGGATACAATTTAGCATGAGGATTGTTGTCATTAGCCATAAGAACTTTACTAACAACAATAATCGGAAGAGCAAAATCATTAGCTAAAACAGTTCCAGAAGGTAGAGTGATTAAAGTCATAATATTATATATTAGATTAGAATTTACATGAAAAAGAGTACCACTATTATCACAACAGAAGTACTCCGAGATGTTCATTTCAAAACATCAACATTTGGAACACAACAATCTCAATGTGAGCCGTGTGTAGGATTCGAACCTACAACCTGCTGATTACAAGTCAGCTGCTCTACCATTAAAGCTAACACGGCGTAATTATAGATAATCAGCTGGACTTACACCAGCCTAAAATACAGTTAAGCCTCGACTTACTGCATCACCAACCAATCCATTGGGTGCATTTATATCTCTGCCATGATTATCTATAATAGTTGAACTATCAGGATTCGAACCTGAAATCTGAGAACCAAAATCTCATGTGTTACCATTACACCATAGTTCAAGAAAACAAGTTGTAAAAATAGTAGTTTAATACTGGATTGCCTATCGAGGATTTCTACTTATTACATATTTTATTATGATAATGTATTTACAATTTGTTGTATTAATTTGTTACTTATTATTTTTGTGAATAAGTGTTACACGATATACCGGCCGACATTTATTACGTTCATCACCACTGACTACGATAGTTTGAACATGACTGATTTTGCGACCTTTTCCCATTTTACCAACTTTATTATTTTCGTTAGCACGAGTGATAGTGTAAGGTATAGTTCTTGTGTTTGTTTGTTTATTATTTATGATTCAAATATAATAATTATATATGGTATGACCAAACAAATCTTGAAATTTATTTTGCATCATCATATATAATAGTGAGTGAACCATTAGATTCCTCACGAGCTTTAATTTTATTAATAACTTGATTAATGACAATAGTTGCAATAGTCATTTTGTCTTTATCCAATGTTACAGGACAATAATCAATTAGTTTACGATAAATGTATTCAATTTGTTTCTTAAATATACTTGTAACTTCAGGTTCAAACCTATGAATATTATCGTAAGCCTTTTGATTAATAACAAATAGGATATACAACTGTTTATCATCAAAAGCAAGTCTATCTTCGATTTCTTTAACAACATCCAAAACCATTTGACCAGCATCTTGCTGACTTGTTTTGAAACAATTAATATTATCACAATTAATTCTATCGAGAACTTCTCGAACAATATTATAATAATACTTAGTTGAATGTCGATAACGTTTACCAAAGATATTAACAACTTCTTCAAGAGCAAAAAACATAATATAACAATATATCATCGTCAGATTTGTCATCAGAATAATATCATTATATATGCCTCGTTTCTTAAAATCTTTTTCTTGTTCAGTAGTCATATTTGGTTAATTTGATTTTTTAACAGCTCTGATAACACTAATCAAACAAATTATTACAACAATCATAATTAAAATAACACTACCAGTATCTTCCATACGAGCTTGACTTTTCTGTTTAATTAGATTATCGTAATATTCTGAACTTAAATTAGGATTAATAGTTCCAACACCTAATTCTTTTTCATATTTAGAAATATCGAATTTTCTTACAGCAGATAATGCTGCACTTCGTGCGTGTTCAGGTTCTACACTTGGAAATACTATATTAGCACCAACACCTTCAGGAGCATTTTCGACACGAACCATTGTTGAATTTGGATCTTCAAATCGAATAACGCAATCTTCTAATTTTGGCATATTTTACATGACATAAATAACAATTCGAGTAATATATACTTGTCTTTCAGTAGGTTCAATTTCAGTTTTAAGAATATATTCTTTTCGACGAACTACATATCGAACATTATTGATTTCAATATAATCGTCACGACTAATATTAATATCACCTTGTATAGGTAAATTAATAATAGTCCCTTTTGTTTCAGATATAATTTCACATAATATAGTTTCAATACTATTTGTAATAAGAAATGTAATAATAGATTCGTGAATAGCGTGACAAGTGGGCGTGCAACCTCCTCTCCCACCGGGGAGCGGAGCGGCTGGGCGTAGCCCAGCTGCGTAGCTCTCTCCAGTTGCAACTTATTTTTTGTTAGCTTTTCTATAAGCATCACGAAATTCTCGAACAGTATCAGCGAACGATTTACGATAAATACGCCGACGTTCTTTACAATAGTAAACGACTTGTGCGATACCGTTTACTTCTTTAACAGATACAATTAGTTTAGCAGTCATATGATTAACAGTTTATACTCCAATAGCAATACCAGTTAGGAAAGCTAATGAAATAATTATATAAATAATACCAGTGAGAGTTTTTGATTCATCACCGTCAATACATTTGCAAAAGCCTATTAGACCTATTAAACTCCAAAAGACTATTGCTATTATTTTCCATATCATAAATTAATACTGATTATGAATCATTGTATCAATTTTACAAGTATCTTCGAGATAATCGAGATATTTATGATATGAACTTTCACTTGTAAAACGATAAGAATATTGATTGTGGTCTGTTTTAATATCAACAAGATGTCCATTATCATCTAAATAAATAGACTCAATAGAATACTTATTAATATAAACATCCCCCAAACATACAAAATCATCTTGAATATCATCATTAATAGCTTTATCAACCGCTCTATCTTCGGCCTTATTATAGGTATAAGTAATAGCGGAAATAATAAAGCAAATGATGATACAAATGCAAGGAAGAAAAAACATACTGTTCGACATGATTATTTATAGTTAAAAGTTAATGATTTTACGGATTCTACTTTGAATGTAATAGATAATCTATTAAAAGGTAAAGCTATTACATCAGCTTCATCTGTTAATATTCTGAATCCATCTGCTGCAATAAATGATGCTTCAGATGAATTATATTTAGTTTCGATTCGTACTTTTGATTCTGTTGTAGAAACTCTTAAAACTTTTGCAGTTTCATCGTCCTTAAATTCTAATTTAAGTCCTGATTTGAGTTCTAATACTGATGATTCGATTGCTGGTGACATTATAGTTTATGTTTAATTGTAGTTTGAACTAATTGTTTATTTGATACAACAATTACTATATTTCCAACAGGTAAATCTACTATTTTTACTTCTGGATGTGATTTATATAAATCTTTTAATTGTTATACTCTATCTTGTGATATATCTGATAGAATAATATCTGTCGAAGTATCAAATGTTGCTACACCTTTTATTTTGAAATCTTCACGAGATATTACTCCAATAGATTCTCCTATATGAAAATCTATTACTACTGATTTTATCATAATTTACAGTGTAAAATGTGCTATAACTTGACCAATCAGTAAGAATAATAGTACGAGAGATACTATTTTAATATTTTTATTTACTGATTTGAATGTTGATAGTTCTCGTTGAAGTTTACCGATATAAGATGTTTGTCTTTCAAGTCGGTCATTTAATTCTTCATTACGAGATATGAGAGCTTGTACTTTTTCTGATATTTCACGAGTTTGTTCTGTTGCTTCTTCAATAATTTTAGATTTTCGTAAACTAAGAAGTCTTACTTCTGCATATTGAAGAATAAATTCTCGTGATGTTGTACCTAATGCAGATGTTTCTATCGAACTAAGTATATCATAAATGTCTTCGATAGCTAATTCGGGAAATTTCTTATGTAATGCCATCATATCAGGTATTGAAATATTACTTATACCTGCAACGATTGTACGTTCTAATGCAGATGTTTTTCGTTTAGGAGATTCTGTTGTGTTCATAGTTGATTAAATTAATGAAATGAGATATTTTGCAAATAATACAATCCAATATCCTGCGAATAAGAATATCAGAAATGATGCTTGTAATTCTTCTGTTAGTGTAAACTCTGGTTCACCAGTTATGTCTACTGAATTTCCTATTGTTAATTTAACAAATAAATAGGAAATGATAAATCCAATAATAGCACAAGTCATGATAATAATGATGTTAAAATTAATATAATTGATAATAAAAATAAGTAATATAAAAGTAAAGAATAAATAATTATAATTAATATTATAAATTCTATTATAATTACAATGTCAATTATTATATTTATAGTTAATGAAAATCAAATTGAAAATATTAATGCTCAAAATGATAAAAAGAATAATGAGAATATTGTTATTATTAATAAAGATAAATGTAAAAGTTATAATATTGTAAAAAAATAAAAATAAAAAGAATGAAAATATTATTACAATAATTATAACAATTACTATTACGATTTTAATGATAACAATATAAGGAAGAGATATTGAAAATTAAAAAGATAAAAGAAAAGAAATAATTATTACAAATATTATTGAAAATGATAAAATAAATATTACTGTTAAAAATGATACAAAATTATTAAGAACAATTATAGGAAGATTATTTGTCTAAAATTATGGTAAAGGTGATAAAGAAATTATTTGTAAATTTTATATAAATTTTATAGTTAAACGTAATATTAAAAAGAATGAAAGAAATAGAGAAATAATTATTACAATTATTATTGAAGATGAAAATGAAAATATTAATATCGAAATTATTATAAATGATAATGAAAAATAATCAATAACAATTATAAAGAGATTATTTGCCTAAAATTAGAGATTCTGATAGTGAGAATAATAAAGATAAAAGTGGAGATAATACCTCCGCAACTAATCCCTCTAATTCACATCATTTTAATCTCTTAAATTCTTCCTTAATATCTTCCAATTTTTCTTCTGAAATTAATACATTTTGTCCTATTCTAAACACTTGTTCTTTTACTGTTTTAATTGCTTCTTCTTGTCCTCGTAATTTTTCTACTAAAATTCGAAATTCATTTTCTCTTTCTTTTTGTAGATTTACAAAATGCGTAATAATAAATCCCGTAATTGTGATAATTAATAGCACAACATAACACGAAATTAATATCGCTTGTGGAATAGTAAATCCTATTTGTTCTAATGATAAACCGAATATAGCTAATGATTCAATTAGAACTAATGCTATAAATCCTAACCATTTCATAATTTTAATAGTGTTGGTCGTAATGAAACTTAAAGTGTTGGTCGTAATGAAACTTGTAATTTACGAAAAGAATGACGAACATCATTACGATGTTCGTCACCCTTAACGTTAGTTGTTTAGTGCGCTACCGGAAGCGAAAGCAAGGTATTTCTATCTTCCTCGTTAGCCATATTCGGAACACGTCCGAACATAAGACGGAAAGTTTCAACGCGATATGCCATATCACCGGCAGCGTTTGCGGCTCCGTTGATACGATTAATCGCGGCACTCTTGAAATCCGTATCTTTGTACTCTTTGCCGATAGCTTCTACAAGCATAGTTCCGGTAGTACGATAGGGAACAAGTTCTCCCGCCTTGTACTCTTTGCCGTTCACCGTTACGGCCTTTTTAGTCTTATAGCCCCATTCTCCCGGCTCGCCTTTCGGTATTATTCGCAATGTCATTTCATAATACTTTGGCGGATTTGTAAGCGTGTTTAACTCCTCTACCATATTTCCGGCGTTATCGCGTTCGGCTGTTTCCTCACTAATACAAAGGCACGAAAAACCGAACATTTTTGCCCTACTTTCTGTAATACTTAACGGTGTGTCGATTTTCGCACCGCTTTCAGCATCGAAAGCACGAAGGAATACGACATTATCGGTATTTTCTTTACCGTTAATTGCCAGCGGTTTAGTTTTACCACTAATGCGAACAACTTTAACGATTGTTTCAGTTGCTTCTTTGATTTGCTTTGCCATAGTTGAATAAGTTTTAATTAGACTATTTAGGAAACGTTTATTTTTTCATTTCCTGCAATCTCAAGCGGGGGGCTTCGCAAACCCTTGAATGGACGGGGCAGTTTCATTAGGTACTTCCACGATATAAACATTTATATTATTTTCAATACCTGTAAAAAGACTTACATTAATATCTGAATTATTATTAAAAACTCAATCTCTTGTATCATTAAAATCAGAAAGAAAATCTATAATTTTATTATTTTTAACATTATCATTTTCAAAAATAACATTAAAAAGATTGCGAAAATTATTAAAATCATAATCATTTTCATTACTATTTCTTTTAATTTTTATATCATCATTAAAATTACCAGAATTTCCATTTGTAAAATTATTAAAATCTCTATCATTTCTATTACCATCTCCCTTAATTTTTGAATTAATTTTTAATATAATTTCAATATTACTTGTAATTTGACCTGTAAGATTACCTGTAAAATGACCTCTATCTTCACTAAAATCTACAATTTTTACATCATTATTTTCCGTAATTTTTGAATGAATTTTTGAATTAATTGACCATATACCTATATATAGTAATAATATTACAAGTAATATTATTACAAATAATGAATATATAATATATATACAAATTCCAACTCGTAATTCAGAAACTATATAAAATAATCACGTAATTAATAACGAATTTAATAACGAAAAAATTAGTTCAAAAATTAGTGATTTTAGTAGTGCAACTAGTCAAGATACTAATGTCGCCAAAATTGATTCTTTTGGTTGGAAAACTGGTAATGCAAAAAGTGGTAAACTTTGAAGAGCTTTTAATAGAGATTTTATTAGTTTTAACTTGTGTACTCCCGGTGGGAGAGCAGGTTGGACGCCCACTCGTGAGGTCTTGCAATCGCTAATACTGTAATTACTATTAGACTTATTGATAATTCTGCTTCTGATAGTGATAATTTTATTAATTCAGTTTGAAATTTATTTAGATTTGTTTGCACGGGATAAGATTATATTATATATTTGTACTCGTAGTTATAATAATGTAAATCCTAAACAAAATAAAACTATGGAAACAAAAATTGCATTTAGTCCTCGTGGTAACAAAGTTCTTCTTCGTGCAGATTTTGAAGTATCTACTCTTAATATTCTTAATAACGAGGAGATTAATAAGATTCCAGCTAAGGCTTATACAGTTATGGCTATTGCAGAAAATGTCAAAGGTCTTAATATTGGAGATAAAGTAAAACTAAAAAACGGTTGTATTCCTACTCTTATTCAAATGCCGGGCGATACTCAAACACTTTCAGCTAAACAGAAAGTTCACCGTGAAGGTAAATCTATCATTGGTGTTGGAACTGTTAAGTTTAGTGAGTTTGTTCTTGTAGATGAATATTCTATCGTAGGTGTTTGGATTGAATCTCCTGCCGTTAATAATTAAACTATGCTTAATCCTTTTGTTTATGATAAGTTAGTTCCTTTCGTAGATGAACGTATTGAAAAACATCTTAAACCTTATGTTCTTCGACGACCTGCTTCTTATAAACGAAGTGTTGCAGCTTGGGAAAAGTTAAGACCTGACCAAAAGGCGAAAGTATTAGAGTTACTGGAAAGAACACAAAAGGATAGTATTGCCAAAGCTATGATGCGAGGAGATGAAGTTGTTAGTGTTCCTCGTGTTGGTAGATTTGAATACAGTCCAGCTAAATTCTTTAAGAAAACTCATGCTGAGGAACTTGAAGGTTTAAGTCGAGAGGAACGTAAAGCAAAGATTATTGCTTATCATATTGCTAATCGTCGTAGACGTAGAACTGCCGAAGAAGATGGGAAGAAAATGCGTTTCAGAAAAGATTTTACCAAAGGGTAGAATACTGTACTTTAATGAAGAGGAACATAAGTACACAGATGATTTAGGTAATGGTTACATATCTGTTACTACTCTTATTGGTAAATATACACAAGAATTTAAGAAAGAAGAAATTGCCGCCGCGTGTGAACGTATAGGTAAGAATCCTCAACATCCAAAATATCAAAAATATAAAGGTAAAACTAAGAAACAAATTCTTTGGGAATGGGAACAAGAAACTATTAAGGCTTGTGATAAAGGAACAAAGAAACATAATTACCTTGAAACTGCTATTAAGACTTGTAATGGATATAAGCTGAACGCTAATGGTTTTATCAATGATAGAATTTACACGATAGATGATATTGTTGGTAGTCATAAATACGGTAAGCTAAATCTTGAATATTTTGTTAAGACTGGTATTCGAGAAAAGTATCCAGATATATTTAGTCTAATTGCTGCTCTTGTTACGAAAGGTTATCATATCTACGCTGAGATTGGTGTTTATGATAGTCAAAATCTTGTTTCCGGTCTTATTGATATTCTTTTAATTCGTGATAAGGAATTTATCATTTTAGACTGGAAAACTAATAAGGCTCCAATTAGATTTGAAAGTGGTTATTATGATAAGAAACTTGATGGTACACTTGACCTCAATAATTTTATTTATAAAGAGGAATATTTTGGTGCACCACTTGACCACCTTGCAGATAGTATAGGTAATCATTATGCAATGCAACTTTCTACTTATGCTAATCTTGTTGAGAGCTGGGGTTATAAAAATGTAGGAATTATTCTCTGTCATATTAGAACTATTCAGAATCAATTTCAAGACGAGAATGAAGAAGATGAGGAAGTAGTAGAAATGTATGATATTCCTTATCTTAAAAATGAAGTCGGAATGATGATTGCTGATTATTCAAGTAAACATATTTATAAAACTGCTAAAACACTTTTTTAAGCTATGAAAACTATTAAGATTTATTATATAGATACTCGTGGTAAACTTGCAGTAAATCTTATTAGGATTTTTAATAGTAATTATCGTGGGCAACTATAAAATTTAGTTTGGACGATAGAAGTGTTATAAGTGATGATACAAATGGTGTCGCCAGTGGGCGTCCAACCCACTCCCCCACCGGGTGAGGGTGCGGAGCACCCGAAAGGCCGAGCGGAGCGAGGCCCACACAAGTTACAAAAAGTATTACAAATATGAAAGCAACTAAGGAATCAAAATATAACGCATTATTTAATAAACTTATTGATGTAAATGATTTACCAAATAGACTTATTGAAATTGCTAAAGATTTAGAATATCCTATATTTAGGAAAAATGATAAATATCCTATTAATCTTAATATCTGGGGTATTCGTTCTAAAAGTACTTGTACTAAACATTATAATGATGTTATTGTAATGTTTTATGAACGAGATTTTAATATATGGGAACGTATGGTTTTTGAAGCTACTACTGACCCAAGTAATCTAAATCTTGAAACTCCTGTTAATAATAAAGGCTGTGCAGTTCTTCGAGAAGGTGTACACAAAGCTCTTTGGAAAATAGGTAAACATAAAGGACAATATAAAGCGCTTGTTCAAGCTAATCCTTGTCAAGTAATTCGTGACAATAATCGAGATGACAAAATTGATATTACCGATAATACTGACTTTGGTATGTTTGGTATTAATTTACATAGGGCGTCAAGCTGGAAAGTAAGTGATGAGATTGGTCTTTATTCTGCTGGTTGTCAAGTTATCAAAGATGTGAATCAATGGAATGATATTATTATTCCTTTATTTGATAAGGCGATTGGTAAAGGAACTCAATCTTATGTTCTTATTAATGAAATGGATTTAGATTTGTAAGTTATGAAAGATACTGTTCGATATATATTTTATATTGTTTTGATTCTTGCGATTGGTATTGGAGCTACTTATTTTGGTAGATATATTAATCGTAAGTTTTTAGGTATTGAAAGACATGATGAAACTATTAAATCTTTAAGGGATAGTCTTAATAGTTTCATTAAGAAATATGATACGATTATTAATGAACAACAATTTGTTATTGATAGTCTTAGAGGAATTGAACAAAAAACTATTACTATTTATGAGAAAGTTGAAAGTGATTTTAATGATAGTAATATCATTAGTGATGATTCCGTTCTCCGCTATATCGCAAAAAAGATACAAGATTGATGGCGATACAGTTATTGTTTTTACTCCGAAAGAAACTCGTAAGTTAGCTATAAAACTTCTTGAAGGTGAAAAGTATGAAAAACTTTATCTTACTGCCAGTGAAATTCAAAGGGTACAAGATAGCGTTATATCCTTCCAGTCTTATCATATTGCTATTCGTGATAGTCTTTTGGTTGTTTCTTTTGGTGGCCTTGATTCACTCAATAATAAGTTAATTGATTATCAAGAAAGATATTTAGCTGAACGAAAAAAGAAACGTAGAAATGGTTGGATTGCAGCTGGTTCTATTGCTTTGAACGCTGTATTAATATTTATATCAAGTCGATGATATATGGTACATGGATTTAAGATAGAAAATGATAAACTAATTCTTGATGTAGAAGAGATACTTCAATATCCTTTACTTCAACAGATATATGCTCGTGATGATAGTAAAGATAAATCTTTTGCAGAAAAAGAATTTAGATTTATATTATATTTATCCGATAGAAAAGGTTATGTAACTAAAGCAGGACTTACTAAAAAAGAAGCTTATGCTTATGCTAAGTCTAATGCTGGTTTAGATGAATCTTATCTACCGGATAAAGTTGTTTTATCTGCTATTGAATTTGTAAAATCAAATCTTAATATTACAGCTGTTGAAGATTTAATTAATTCTACTATTAAATCTTTGAATCTTTCAAGTAAGTTAGTTCGTACATTAACTGATGGTATAGAAGATTTAATGTCGAAAGAACTTGAAATGAAAGATTTAGCTCTTTGTGAAGATACTCTTAAACAGATTATTAAAATTGCTAATGAAATTCCTGCACGAGTTGAAAGTCTTACTGAGCTTAATGATAAGTGGGATAAGATTGAAAAAGGTGTAACGTCAATTCGTGGTGGAGCTGAATACAGAGATAGCTATGACGGAACAAATGATAGAGCATCTAACGCTCCTAACGAAACAGAAACATTATCGTAAAGACAATCGTTATGGTTATGAAACTGGTCGAAGTCCGTTTATAGATTACATACTTGAAGATAAAGAAAATTATAAACCTTTATCTTCAAGTATTTGTCGTTTTACTGGTAAACCTTGGATTGACAGAGATAACGATTTTCTTATAGGTGAAAGTGGTGGTGTACTTATGAAGATAGACTTTATCTTTGTAGGTACTGAAATATTTAGTCGTGTTGCAGACTTTTATGAAAAACATGGATGTTATTGTCTTGAACCAGATGATAGTCCTAATGCCGTAAAGTTTTGGCAACGTGAAATGGATAGACGAGTTAAAGGTGTTCAAGCATATTGTAAATTATACATTAAAGATATTCCTGCTTATTTAGCAGCCAAATCTGATGCTGAACGTAAGGCTTTACTTCATAAAGTTCGTATAACTGGCGACCATTATAATTATCTTAATTATGGTCGTATCGAACGTGCTCCTAATGAAAAGGAACGTAAACAGTTAGATAAAGAGGGAAGATTTAAGGTTAATACTGTTGAAGGCTTTCCTCGATTTTGGGATGGAGATTATTGGAACTTTAAGATTGACGAGCTGATTGCTAACAATAGTTGTAACTTATGTAAGGCAAAAGCTCGTCGTAAAGGTTTTTCATATAAACGTGGTAGTCAAGCAGCTAATACTATTAACGCAAATAAGAATGTAACTGTTACACTTGCTGCCGACCAAATGGATTATTTAACTGAGAAAGGTGCTACATCTTATATGGTTAAAGTTAATCTTGATTGGTATGAAGATAAAACTTATTGGCGAAGGGGTTATCTAAGTGAGAACTTTGATAAAGGTATTGAACTTGGATATAAGAAATCAAAAGAAGGCCAAAAGGCTTTCGGATTTCGTAGTAAACTTTTAAGTGTTGCTATTGGTAAAAATGAAAGTGCCGCAGTAGGTAAGAAAGCTATTGAAACTGATTTTGAGGAAGCAGGTAAATGTTTTGGGGAAAATACTGGTTTTATAATGTCTGATGGACAAATTAAATTTGTTCAAGATATTAAAGTAGGTGATAAACTTATGGGACCTGACGGAAATCCTCGTACAGTATTAGCTACTATAAATGGTGAAGATGATTTATACGAAGTTACTCCTTTAAATGGTGAATCTCATGTTGTAAATAGTAAGCATGACATTTATATGATTTATAGGAAAAGTTATGGTAATATATGTAAACCGATTACTATGACTGCTCCAGATTATATAAATATGATTAAAGAACATCCTCGCTGGAAAGATAATCATGCTCTTATAAAAACATGTATTGATTTTGATAAAAAGAATGTTAAAATTGAACCTTATGTTTTTGGATTATGGATTGGTGATGGAGATAAAGATACATGTAGATTTACCAATGAAGATAGTGAAGTAATTGATTATTTAAAAGAATATTCAAAAAATAATAATCTTGATTATTCGATTGCAGATACTAATTCTAATGCTAAAAGAATTACATTAGTAAAATGTGAAGATGCTTCGGATAATTGGTTTAGACAAGAACTTTTTAATATGGGAGTTCTTCATAATAAATATATTCCAAAAGAGTACATTTATACTGATAAACAAAGTAGATTAGAATTTTTAGCTGGTATTATTGACACTGATGGTTCTTATGATTCTAAAAAACATAATTTTGAAATAGCTCAAAAAGACCCTGCAATTGTTTATGATATTGTTTATATTTGTAGAAGTCTTGGATTGAAAACCACTGTTTCAGAAAAGATTATAAGAGGTGTTACTTATTATAGAATTTTTATTTTATCTGGTTGTCATTTAATTCCTACTAAAATAAATCGTAAAAAAGCAGAAAATTATATTTCATTACAAAAGAATGTATTGGAAACTCGATTTGATATTAAACCTATTGGTCGAGGTAGATATTATGGATTTGAAGTAGATGGTGATAATCTTGTATTATTAGAAGATTTTACTATTACTCATAACTGTCCTAATCTTCAAAAAGCATTAGACGTTATGATGTCTAATAGTGAATCAGGTGCAATGCGAATTGGTACTATTCGTGTATATGGTACGGGTGGTACAAAAGGTGCTAACTGGGAAGCTTTCAGTAATTGTTTTTATAATCCCGGAAAGAATGATATGCTTCCTATGGAAAATATCTGGGATGCTAATAGTAGACATGCTGTTTGTGGTTTCTTTTTTCCGCAGATATGGGATTATGAACCTTTTATAGAAGATGGTAATTCTTTACTGTTTGCTTCTTGGAAGGATGATTATGATAAGAAACGTGGTGCAGAAAAAGAGAAAGATGCTGGTGAATATAATATTTATGTAGGTCAACGTGCTAACAGTCCTAATGAGGCATTTACGAACACACAAGAGAACATTTTTCACAGTCCGGAACTTACTAATCATATTAACGCTATTAAATATGATAAGTCTAATCATTTTTATGAAGATGGTTGGTATATACTTGATGATGGACGTGTTAGATTTGTTACTAAACAGGAATGTATTGAACGAGCTATATTTGGTTCCGATAGATTCCATGAATATATAACTGATGTACCTCATAATTCAAAGACTGATGTTCATGGTTGTATAAGAGAGTTTTATTCTCCTATTCCGAATGATGGTAGTCTTTATTTTATTTCTTATGACCCATATCGTGTAGATAAAAATAAAGAAGAAGTTAGTACAAAAAATTCACTTGCAAGTTTTCAAGTGTGGATGCGTACTAACAGTAAAACTCCTTACATGGGTAAACGACTTGTTGCTTCTTATTGTGGTCGTCTTGATACTATGGAAGCTGTCGATAAACTTGTTCTTTATGCTTGTTTACGTTGGAATTGTAAAGTTCTTTATGAGGCTGGTACTGGTGAACTTGTTACTAATTTCAAGAAATGGGGTTATAGAGATAAGTTGCTGAAAGACCCAAGTAGTTATATTAATCGTAGTGTTGATGGCCCTCGTATTACTGGTTATGGTATTGTAATTGGTGATGGTGATATTAAGTTAGAGGGTATGCGCATGGTGCGGGATTTCTTATACGAAATTGTTGGAAAAACGTCCGACGATACACCAATATATAGATTTAATCAAATTTATGATATAAGTTTCTTATTAGAGTTAGATAGATTTATATTTGGGCGTAATGCAGACCGATTGAGTTCGGCTATTGTTGCAATGTTTGAATTTCGTAAAGATTCCCTTTTACTTGAACGAGAAGCTAACTCGAAAAGTAAAACTAATAACACTGGTCGTAAAGTTAATAGATTCCTAAAATGAGTGAACGTGATTTAAGAGCAACTCCACTTGTTATGCCTGACCAGCGTGCAAGTACTGCTACAAAACAAACGAAAGCTTGGTACATTCCTAATTGTAATTATTGGATTAATCTTGCTATTGGTCAGAATGATAAAACTGTTACGCAGAAATTTCTTGATGCTGCTAACGGTTTAGTAGACCCTAAAACTTATGAATATGTTCTTCGGAATTATATTGATAAGGTTGGTGAGAAAGCTGTCATGTATGGTGAGATACGTGATGTAGATTTTCTCACTCCTATTAAAGAACGATATATGGGAGAATTTATTAATATGTTCTCTAATTATCAAGTATTTAATAATGACCCTTCTGTAACTCTTGCTCGCAATAAAGTTCTTGCTGATAAAGTAATGGCTTATTGTAATCAAGAAATTATTAATCGTCTTAATGAAGCAGGATTTAATACTGGTCAAAAGACAATTAAGCAAGGCGAACTTAATGATATTATTGAGGAAGTTCTTAACGATTGGATTGATGATGTAACTATTACAACTCAAAAACGTCTTGAACTTATTAATACTATCGTTGAAGCGAAAGACAAGTATCAACAATGTTATTTCTATTGGTGGGCTTGTGAAGAGGTTTATACTTATCGAGAAGTTTATAAAGGTGATGTTTATTTTCAAGTAATATCTCCTCTCGAATATTATCGTATTGAAAGTGGTCAACGATATATTGAAGATGATGATGCAGGACTTCGTGTCTATCGAATGACTATTCCTCAAATCATTGATAGATTCCGTGATGAACTTACAGATGCAGAGATGAATTATCTTAAAGATATTTATACTGTATCTCCTAAATATGATGCTCCTGATGGTATAGTTCAAATCTTCAATAAAACAGATTTTGCTGAACGTAAAGCTATATTACATACTAACGCAGAAGCACTTCGTAGTGAAGCTCGATTATATGGTAAAGAAATTGATATTTATCATTACGTTTGGAAAACTGAAATTAAACAAGGTATTCTTAAACATCGAGATTTATTAGGAAATATCGTTGAAAGTGTTGTAGACGAGAATTATGAATTTGATACTTCTGCTGGTGATATTGAAATTGAATGGGAATGGATAAATCAAGTTTGGGAAGGTTGGCGTATCGGTGGTTGTCATAGTGGTATTTATATTAAGCCGCGACCTATCGAAGTTCAACGTGAAAGGTTTAACAATTATAGTGATTGTAAATTACCTTATAATGGTATTGTAGGTTTACATAAAGATAATCTTCGTAATCCTATTCCTTTCCGTGTTTTACCTTATCTCGCTCTTTATCGTATTTATACTTTACAACAAGAACGTGCAGTAGCTAAGTTTAAGTCTTGGTTATTATTCCCTGAAAGTATTCTCGCTGATAGTAGTGACATGACTACCGAGGAACGTCTTGCTGTTGCGAATAAAGATAGTTTCTTACCGTTTGATGATTCTGATGCACAACCTAATGCTTTACAATCTATTCGAGAAGTAGCCACAAGTGCTATTACGAATTATATTCAAATGCTTGATAATCTTAAACAAGGTTTGAAAGCAGAAGCTTGGGAAGCAGCTAACATGAATAATGCTCGCTTTGGTGATGCTAAAGATTATGCAGGTAAGGCTGTTAATGAATCTAATTATTCTCAAGCAATGACCGGAAGTGTTTGGAGTCTTGAATGTTTCAATCTTTTCCGTGAACGTGATTATGTTGCAAATATTGATTACAGTAAGTTTGCTTGGATTGATGGTAAACGAGGTTCTTATGTAGACCCGACAACTAATAAAGTTGTTGTAGTTGATATTGATGGTTCTTCTGATTTCTCTGGTAATATTGGAATTTATATTCGTAATAATGTCGATGTTCAGAATAAGCTGAACATGATGAAAGAACTTGCTTTTAGCGCAGGTCAGAATGACCAACTTGAAGTTGCTATTGAAGCTATTGAGAATAATAATATTACTTCTATTGCTAAGAATATTAAGAAAGCTATTCAAGCTCGTCGAGATTATGAACTTCAAATGCAACAAGTTCAACAACAAGCTCAAGCTGAAGTTGAACAAATTGTTAGTCAGCGTGAAGCAGCTAAACAAGAATTTGAAGCTCAACAAAATGCTCTTGATAGAGAACATGATATTAATCTTGAAGTTCTTAAACAAGAAGGTGAAAAAGAGATTTGGAATATGCGACTTAAAGTCGATACCAATGGAAATGGTAATATAGATAAAGATGAAGCTATGGCTGCTCAATCTGGTTACACTGCTTCTGATGTTAATAGAATAAAGTTACAAAAAGAATTAAAGCAATGATGACCGAGAATTATCGACGGCGAGCAAGAGAACCTGCAAGATAATACTACTATAATTATTGATAATATATTATATATAGTATATCTTTGTTCATGTAATAATATTCAACTATAAATAAATACTAATATGGCTGTTGAAAAAGTTGTTATACCTGATGATGAAACTCAGGAGCAAAAACAAGAACGTCTTCGTAAAGAATTAGAAGAACGTAAAACTAAGGAAGCTAAAGAAGCTCAAGAAGCTGAAGAACGACGTAAAGCTGAAGAGGAAGCTGCTCGTAAGAAAGCTGAAGAAGAAGGTGGTAAGGGTGGTTCTACTGGTAATGGTGAAGAAGAAACTGAACCGGAACAAGTAGAAATTGATGGTACTCTTTACACGCTTGATGATAACGGAAACGCCGTAGATGATAACGGTGAAATTAAGTTCACAAAAGAACAGATTGATGCAATGTCTGATGAAAATGCTAATGAATTAGACGGTGATTATATCGAAGCTATTTCAAAAGCCAGTGGTATTGTTATTAAAGATGAGAAAGGTGAACCTGTTAAGTTTGAACCTACGATTGAAGGTTTTGCTAAACGTGAAGCTGCTGTAAAAGCTCTTGGTGAACGAGAGGGTTTTGCAAAAGGTTTTAACGAATTTTTAGCTAACAATCCTGATATTGCAGCTCTGGTTGAATATAAGAGTAAGTTCGGTACAATCGAAGGTTATTCGGCAAATGTAGATTATAGCAAAGTTGAAATCAAAGATGATGATAACTTACTTGCTGATTTAATCTATAAAGCTGAAATTCAAAAAGGTACTTCTCCGGAACGTGCCAAACGAATTGTTGAGTTTGCAAAAGCAAATAACACTCTTAAAGATGATGCAACTGAAAGTCTTAATTGGTTGCGTAAAACTCAAGAGAGTGAAATTAAAGCAATTCGTGAACGTGAGGCCAAAGAAATGCAGGCTGAACTTGAAAAAGAAATTAAATACTTTGGTGTTTCTTATGAAGATGACGGTACTGTCAAAGTTCATAATGCACCGGGTAGTCTTTATGATTTAATTGTTGTTAAAGGTCAGATTGGAGAATATGCTCTTCCGAAAGAAGGTCTGAGAATTAAGACAACTGATGGTGAGAAACTTGTTTCTCGTCAAGAGTTATTTGATTATTTCTCTCGTCCTGTTCAAGAGATTAATGGAATGGTTTATAGTCAAGCACAGATTGATGAGATTAATCGTCTTTCTAATCCTGCTGAATTGGCTATGCGATTTATTATGAATCTTGATGGTGGAGTTGACCAACTGATTAAAGCTGAACTTGCTAAAAAAGAAGTTAAACGTCTTCGTTCATTAGCAAGTAAGACTGGTAAAAACAATGGTAATCCCAGAGTTCAAAAGACTGCAAAGGATGATAAAATTGTTTTACCTATTAAATAAAGCAAATGTTCTTGCCTTATAATAATAACTTAACCAAAAATCTAATTTACAATGCGTGAAATTGGAACTGTAAAATTTGACTCGAATCAATATACAGATGCTAATATGCTTCTGAATTTTGATTTGATTGACCCTGTTAAACTTAATCGTAATCTTACTTATCTTTGGGGTAAGGATAGTGACAAGTATCCTCTTCTTACTCTTACTGAGGGTCAAGGGGCTGTTACAACAAAAGTTAAGCTGAATGGTGGTGATACTCAATATACTTGGGAAATTGCTCCTCGTCAGCGTGTTACTTCTCGTCTGAAAAAGCTGGTATCTGATAAAACTGCTATTCAGCCTTACGGAACTGTTGAGGTTGAAATGGAGGATAATTGGTTTATTTATCAGCACACGGCTATTGCTCCTTCGGGTATGCAATGGCGTATTCAGAATGAGGGTATTGCTACTTCGACTGGTGGATATGTTTATCGTTTTACCAATATGTCGGGTGCTCCTATCTCGGCTGATGCTGTTGCAAAAGACTTCATTAGTGGTGCTATTTGGGCATTAGGTGCTTCGACTATTCCGGGTAGCAAGTCTGACGGAAACCGCTCGAATAACCAGTCGTTCAGCAAGGCAACTAACCAGTATGGTTACTACCGTTTCTCGAAAGAGATTGCTGGTAACATGGGTAATAAGGTTGTTAATATTGCCTTTGATACTGCATCAGGTGGTGAGCGTAGTCTTTGGATGCCTTATGAGATGAAGATGTGGGAAATCATGCGACGCGAGATGCTCGAAGAGGACTTGTGGTTCTCGGAGTACAATCGCGATTCGAATGGTATTATCCACTTAAAGGATGAAAAGACTAATGAGGCAATTCCTCGTGGTGCTGGTGTTCTTGATATTCTCAAGGCCGTTGGTAATTATGAAACGTATTCTGTTCTGACACTTAATCGTTTCGACCGTATCATCACTCGTATCTTTGACAATCGTATTGATTCTACCGTTGAGGAACTTGTTCTTTATTGCGGTAAAGGTTTCGCACGAATGTTCAATGATGCTATCTACTATGATGCTCGTCTTAAGAATTACTTTGTAACTCTTGGTGATAATGAGATTAAGAGTGATGGTGAGATGATGTCTTATGGTAAGTATTTTAACCGTTATAAGATGTTTAATGGTAAGATTCTTACTGTTAAGATTGTTGATATGTTCGACCACGGTATTCGTGCTCGTCGTGACCGTGAAGCCGGTAATATGTATCAAGGTCTGCCTATTACTTCTTATAGTGCTGTATTCCTTGACCATACTATGGGTTCGAATGGTGAGCGTAATATTAAGTTTGTTTGTGAAGAGGGTCGTGAGTATAAAGTAGGTGTTTATAAAGGTATGGCTGAACTGCCTGCTTCGTGGGGACTTGCGAGTGGTACTCAACTGTCGGATACGAAGGATATTGCTTCTTATGAAGTTCTTGGTTCGCAGGGTATCAATATTGATAATCCTACTACTTCGTTCTGGCTTGATTTAGCTCTGAACTAAACACCCAATTTGAGTAGTAATAATCGAAAGGTTATTACTACTCATTAACATATAAAAGATTGAATAACTTAAAATGTTAAAAATATGATTAAAGTTAATCGTTCAGTTCGTATTGAATGGAGGAACAATCCTTCTTCTTTTGAACTTCGGAATAAAGATGCTTTCAAAACTGATTTTCTTCGTCTTGGTTCTGCTATTCGTCCTGTTAATGAATTGCTGAGCCGTAGTGAGGAAATGCGAGTTCTTCTTCCTACTGTTGTTGGTGTATCTCCTATTGATAGTTCTTGGCAAGAACGAATCACTACATACTTAAATGATTTTCTTCTTGAGATTCCTGTTCATGGCTTAGAGTTCGATACTTCTTACGTTTTAGATTTAGGTAATCCTGCTCTGAAAAGTAATATCGACGAACTTATTGGTAAACTTAAAAAAGCTGATAAGATTAAGAATGAAACTGGTTCAGAACTTGAAGCTATTGTTCTGAAACGGATTAAGGAACTTGATGAAACGGAACTTTATAAGTATGTTACTTTTGTTAATATTCCCGATTATATTAGTTGGAGATATTGCCTTTTAAGTAGCAAAGTTGCTAATAAGGTTGAAGACATTAATAAGAGCGTCAATATTCAATTTTATCTTACTTCGGATAGTGAGCGTAAAGCACTCAAAGCTGCTCGGACGAAACTTCGCACTGATGCTCTCAAGAAATATACAGAACTTATTAATAATCCGAATAGCGCACTTATCGACAATGTTGTTGTATCGACAGGTAGCGTAGGCGATTATTCGGAATTTATGACAATGACTGCCGATGATAAGCAATCTGTTCTTCTTGAACTTATTGACAGTGACCCACAGAAGTTTATTAGTATTGTTGATGATAAACATCTGGAGATGAAAGCTAAGATTACTATTTATCTTTGGATGAATATTATTCGACAACTTCCAAATAGTTCTATCATTGTCGATGCTTCTAATCCGGAAAATGTTATTGGTAATAATATTAATGATGCTATCTCGTATTTCTCGAATGATAACAACAAAGGTATTGTTGCCGAGTGGAACGCGAAGTATCGTAGTTTGAAAGGTTAGTCATGTATGAAACGGTAAAAGAGTTACACATCGAAATAGAGCAACGAATACAGCAGATAACATCTAATAGACATCGGAGTATTGCTCCTCAGTTTATTGATATGATGCTGAATCGAGCTGCCGTTAAATATATACAAACTAAATCAAATAGGAAAACTAATTATAAAGGTGAAGGTCTTGAAGATAGTAAAAAACGTGTAGATGATATTCAATCATTAAAACGTGAAACTCCGTGGCTTAAACTTAAACGTGATAAGCAAGATGCGGATTATCCAAATAGAGCTTTCGTTATTCTTCCGGGTGATTATCTAAAACTTATTTCTTCTACTTCTCGATTAACTTATGGTAAAACTCGACTTGTTGAGAATTTACATGAAGTTTATCCTGATGATGAAGTTAAGAATTTATATTATCATCTAATTGATTTGTCTAAAATTGCCTTAACTGGTGATGAATTTAATGGACAAATTATTGTTAATGGGAATGAGATTGATATTTCAGATATTCTTTCTCTTTATGATAGTGATTCAGATAAGATTGATTTGTATGAAATTGCAGGTTTAACTTGTGATAGATTACGTCAAGCTCTTTCTAATGAATATAATGTTTATTGGGAGAATCTGATTGGTCGTTATTATAAAGATTGTATTATTATTACTTCTAATGCAAAAGATGAAATTGCATTAAAAGTTAATGATACAGACATTCCTGTTATTACTTATAATACTACTTATGACGAGTTCGTAAATGTAGGAAATAAGTTTTCTGAAAATGATTTAATTGCTACCGAAAATATTCGAGCTACTCTAAATAACTTCTATGGTAATAAAAATAGACATCTTAATCCAATAAGTGAACTTGTTGATGATAGATTGTTTGTTTATTATGGTGATGATTTTTGTGTTGATGCGGTTAAGATTTCATATATTAAGAAGCCCCGTCTTTTTAATATTGATATTAACCAAATGTCAGATATGGAAGTTACACCTGATTTCATAGATAGTGTAGTTAGCGATATTCTTCTTGTTCTTAAAGATGACAGTTTTAGTGCTGTTAAACAACAATCAAATTTAGAATAGAAAATGAAAAGTGTAATTGTCGCAAATGATTTTCTGACAACACTTGCTAATAATGATGTTAGCAAGCTGACTCGCGGACAAGCTGTTCTTCTTAATTCGGCTGGTAAAGTCGTTGCAGCTGCTTCGGATGTCAAGGATGATGAGATGTTGCAGTTTGTTCTTGGTCTTGGTGATGGCAAGGTTAAACGCGGCGTTTGGATTAATCCTAAGTGGTCGAAGCAACATAAAGAAAAATATCTTGCTCCTGCTGGTAAAACGTATAAGTTTACGAATCTTGTAGCTAATCGTGGTATTGGTTATCAAGGTTTCGATGCTGAGGTTATTATCTCGTGCAAACCTATTAATTCGTTTGGTGGTTATCCTCTGGAAGTTTATAATGCCAGCGTAACTATCAACGGAATTGACGAAGCAAGTGCAGATATTATTGCTCGTCTGAAAGTTGAGGTTGAAAAGACTTTGACTAAGATTAATGCTCGCTTTGGTGCTGATAGCATCACGATTGATGATTTTACCGAAGCAAGTGTTACGTTCACTGGCGCCGCAGGTTTTGAGTATTATGTGACGTTTGATGGTATTCTTCGTGCTACGCTTGAAGAGGGTACTGAGAATCAAACTCCGGTTGGTACTTATGACCAAGTTGCTAAACTTGAGAAAGAAGCAGATGTTGCCGGTGTAGGTTATAATCCTAATTTCAAGGAATATGACCGTGTTTATGGTGATATTTTTACAGCTACCGAGGGTGTTATGTATGACACTTATGTAATTACTTCTCGTGCTGATTTCACACACCCCTTTAATTTACATACAGAGGGTTTACAGGTTACTCAATTTATTGCTATTGACAATACCAAGAGTACTGCAATTACTGCACTTGAAGGAGTATTAGCACTCATTAAGTAAGAAATTGATTTGTTAAAAATGTAACCACAAGGATAACTCCTAATGCTATTAATTGTGGTGTTAGGAGTTATTCTCTTAATGATGCTAATGTTATGTGACAAGTGGGCGTGCAACCTCCTGCCCCACCGGGGAGCGAGGCCGCAGGCCGAGCCATACAAGTTGCACCATTATTATTAATCGTCATATAACAATAAATACGATTAGTATTATGATAAAGAAAATATGGAATAAAATAACTACTTTTTTAAGTGGTTATTATTCAGAACATAAAGACGATATTATTATTGGTTTCGTCATTGCTACTGTCGTAGGTATTTTATTTAAGGCTACTGTTGCTACTTGGTTTATGAGTTTATGGATTACATTAGCTTATCAAATCATTACTTGTGGTATTCAAGCTGCAAGAAAGAAAGCAATAACTGGTCTTAAAATCCATCCTATTATTATTAACTTTGTAGTTGGAGTATTTATTTCGTTATTGTTCTTGGTATGGCAGTAATTAATCTTCGAAATGTTGTAGCGCTCGGTGTGCTTGAAGATGGTGTATATCCGAGTGTTTATAATGGCCAAACCGGAGAATATATTGGTACAGTAGATGGTGAAGGTGCTGGTGTTAAAACAGTTCCTACATTATATATGTACTATCGAAAGAACGGCCACCTATATTTATATAGGACAAAGGAGAGGATTGAAATAGACTTAACTAATGTAACTGCTTACGATAATAGTGCTCTATTTAAGCTAACTGAAAAATCTGATATTAGTTCTGCAAAAATTACTGAGTTTGAATCTCGAAATATTGATGTAGGACATTATGAATATAAAGTTCCGTGGGTTAAATCAACTCAACAATATCTTTATATACTTGTACCGATTGTTCGTTCTATACATACAATTACAGTACAAGGTATCATAAGTAATCAGATATTTACTCTTACTGGTATTTATGTTCATGAAGGTAAATCTTGGTGGATTTATCGAACGAATGTAAAGACCAATTTTGATTTTAATGATGCTGTTAATGAGATTCTTGATGTTCAAGTATATGTTCGTGAGCTTACAGCTGAGGACTTAAATCCTGTTGAACAACTTACAAAACTTTTATTTGAACATATTAATAATAAGTTTAATCCTCATGAGGTAACAAAAGAACAAGTTGGTCTTGGCAATGTTGATAACACTGCCGATATGGATAAACCTGTATCTCGACCTCAAAAAGAATATATTGATGCTCTTGAAAATAGGGTTAAAGGTTGGTTCAAACAGTTGAATGTTTGGATTAACAATCATGTTACAGAAGTTAATAAGAAGTTTCAAGATGTTTGGGCTGCTATAAACAAGAAACTTGATAAAGAAGATTACGAGAATGACAAAGATAATTTCAATGCTCATATTCGTAATTATGATAACCCTCATAGAGTTACTGCCGCACAAGTTGGTTTACCAACTGCCGCAAGTGACATTGAGAAATTAAAACAAAAAGCTCAAGAGCTTCAAGGTTTGCTTATTAATAAGCAAGATAAAACTTCTGAAGAACTTGTTACTGATAACAAACGTATTGTAGATGCTATTAATGAGATTTATGGTATTGTTGTAGAATACAATAATCATGTTAGTAGCAATAGTATTAATCAAATTGAAGTTACAAGCGAGATTCCTACTACGTTTGAAGATGGTACACTTTGGATTCGTATTCCTCGAAATGAGGAAGATTATATAATAATTAAGATTGAAGCTGTTCCGGTTGATTCTACTATACGAATGATTAATTCAGAAGGTAAAGAATCGGCAGGTGTTGGCAGTGCAAGTCTTGAATGTTTAATTCAAAGTCGTTTACATTATATTGTAGAAAAAGAGAATTACATTACAAAAGATGTTTATGTCGATGTGGGTGTTGAAGATACGACAATTAATGTTGTTCTTACACCTAAGACTAAAAAGACATTAACTGTAAATGCAACTCCTGATAATGCTTTAATTATATTTACTGATAAACATTCTAATGTAGTTATTGCTCAAGGTACTGGTACTCTTACATATGAAACTTATGACCCGCGTGATATTTTGATTCAGGTTGGTGCAAGTGGATATGAAACTTATGAAGAGCGTATTACGTTAGATGAGAATATAATTCGTGATATTACTCTTACAGCTCTACCAATTGAACAAGGTGCTGTAAGTCTTACGGTGGTCGATAGCGAAACAAAGGCCAAAATAGCCGCATACGTCTATGATAAGGACACGGGTGGTATATTAGGTCAAGTAACAAAAGATACGCCGCTACAACTCACTGGAGATGTCAATACGAGCCGAATTTTGAGGTTTGTTTCGTCGGGTTATATAGAGGTTGAACAACTGGTAACTTATGCAATTCCTACCGCAGAAGTTACTGTTGAAATGGATAAAGTTCCAATTCAAAGTGGTACTATCTATGCAACTGCTGTAAATACTGAATCTACTGCTTTAGACGGTGTTACATTTGAGTATAAGCTCAGTATTGAAAGCGATTGGAAACCTCTTAATAATGATGAATCAATTACTGGTAAATCTGAAGCTGTTATAGCTCCAGTTGGAACAAGTGTTGATTTCCGAGCTTCTAAAACTGGTTATATAACTAACACTGGAACTGGTACAATTAATTCTACTGGTGAACATAGTGTTACTATTGTACTTGAAGAGTTACCGCCTGAACCCGAAGAGGTTTCTGTAACTATCAAGGCTTATGAAATTTATGATGATAATAAACTTTATTTAGCTGCTGATATTAAAGAAATATCAAGTACTGGAACTACTGTTGGTACAACCAGACCTGATGAACCTTTAGTAATCACAAAGAATAAAGGTAGTGTTATAACTTATTATGCTTTACCATTATTTTCTGATTGGTATAATATCGGTAGTGAAGAAGTAGTATTTGATACTGATAAAACAGTTGAGATATTATGTCTTCGTAATAATAACGGTCTTATTAAAGTTCGTACACGGGATGCTTTAACTGGTTGTATGATTAATAATGCTATTTATGATGAAACTGGTAAAAAGATAGGTAACTGTGGTTCATCAGAAAATGGTTATGTTAGTGAAGCTAATCCGATTGGTTTCGAACGTAATTATAAGACTTTAGGCGATACTCGTTATGAAGCTACTGAACCTGCATTGTTTATTGCAGCTAAACCTTCTGAAGCTGTTGTCAATTATATTGATTTACATCCGAAAGAAGGTCAAGATTATATAGCTCTTAAATTTGTAGATTCTGTTACTAAAGATCCTATTACCACAGGTATTAGTTGTTGGTTTAGTTCTTCTGTTAAAACTATCGTTACTGATTATCAAGGTATAGCTCATATTAGTGGTACTTATGATTCAAAGGTTGTAATTTTGGTTAGACGTAATGGTTACGTTGAATACAATCAAAGTTATGATAATCTTGCAAATCATAGTGTTACAACTATTGAATTAGTACCTGAACCAGTATTTGAAAATGATGGTATTGACTATATGCAAATAGAAGGTAATGGTATTGAACATCCTATATTTAGGGTTGGTAATGTCGAATCTAATTAACGGTTTAATGATATGAAAGAATCAGTAATTCGCAAAGTATTTTGTGCCTTAAACTGGCCTCCGAAAACTGGTGCTTTTCAGAAGTTAATTACTTTTGTAGTTGAAGGTTTAGCCACTAAGGCTGAATCTTCAACTGTTCAAGAATTACAAACAAAAGTAGAAACTCTTGAAGGTACTGTTAATACATTACAAGAAACTGTTACTACTTTAAGTGGTAAAGTAAGTACATTAGAGAGTAATTATACTTCTTTGGAAAGTCGTGTAACTGCTCTTGAAACACCACAAGGTTAATATTAATCTACAACTATGGCACAACTTAATCTTCTTGAACGAGCTACGGAAGCTGTCGTAATGCTTAATAGTAATCGTCGGCAGGTTCTTGATATGTGGCTTAATGGTAAAAAAGTTTGGCCAATAGATGAACCTGTTGTAGAATTAGCTGTTGATAAAACTCTTGTTATTCTAAATAAAGATAATAATTATCATGATACCATAACTGTTTTCGCAAGTGATACAGCTGAATGGGAATTTGGTAATTAGTTTGTTATTATAGTTAATCAACCAAAAAAAAAACAAATGGCAACTATTCCGAGTTATTTATCATGGGTTCCTAAAACTGGTACTGGAAATGCACAGATTAAGATTAATTCTGTGAATCCTTATACTGGTCGTACTGATAGAAGGACTAAAGTTCCCGGTAAGATTGTCGGAAAGACTAACGCAGTTACAGTCACGGTTCTTGAAAAGGCTGCTGACGAATTTATTACTCCCGATGGTTTAACTATTAATGTTGTTAAAGGTGGTGAAACAATTCATGTAACTGGTAAGTCTAACTCGAAACTTCTTACATTTACATGGAAAACTAACTTCGGTATTGCAAATGTAACATCATTTAAGGTTAATGGTAGTACAACTGCTACGTCTGGTACTGCTATTACTGGTGACCCCGGTGCTACTGGAGAATATACTTATGATGTTACTGTTGTTGTACCGAAGAATGAAACTATTAAAGCTCGTTCTGCAACTCTTGAAATCAAGGGTGAAGGTGCGAGTGTTGTTAAAACTATTACTATTACTCAGGCTCTTGGTGACAGCTATCTGTATCTCAATTCGCAGGGTACAACTACCGCAACTGTTACTATTCCGAAGGGTGGTGGTGAGCAGACTCTGAGGGTTCTGTCTAATGACGAATGGACATTCGAACCTACTGAATAAATTAATTAATCATTTATGAGTGTTATCACTAATAAATGGAATGACGGGAGTGGAGATTCAATTAATATTGAATCTCCCTCTTTTCAAGGAAATCAGACTGTTAAAATTTCATCACCTGTTCAAAAGGGTACTTCTAAAAGAAGTATGAAGTTTATTGGAAAGTGTAAAAAAGATTCCAGTAAACAAGTTATTCTTACTGTTGAACAAGAAGCATCTACTTATACATATGATTTAACGTTAAATAGTGATAATACTGAAATTGCCGCAAAAGGTGGAACTACAACTATTACAGCTGTACTTAAAACGTATCGTAATGGTAATTTAGTTAGTACAGATAATGTTACACCAGTTCTATCAGGAAGTGCTACTGGATTTTCTATATCTGGTACTAAGGTTACTGCAAGCAATCGAACTACAACTGTTGGTAGTAGGAGAAGTATTGTTGTAACTGGTAAATATTCAAATACATTTGATGGTCAAACAGTATCATCAACTATTACTATTTATCAAGAAGCCAATGAGGCTTCTTATGGTGCTTTAACAGGTGGTTCTGTTTTAGCATCTGATATTCCTGCAAGTGGTGGAACTTCTTCGACCAGTATTTCTAATATGTCGCAAACAATTAGTTATACATCTGGTTCGACTCGTGCTGGTACAGTTACTTATTCAAAAACAAGTGAAATTACAGTTTCTTCTCTTGGAACCACAGTTAAGGCAAGAACTAAGGTTGGACAAGTTACTGTAACTTATACTGGTGAAGGTAGTGTAACTGCCAATAAAACTGTTGATATTTATCAAGCTGAAAATAAAGTAACTAATAGTAATTACAACCCTCGAATTACTGCTTACGGAACTCCTACTGTAAGTATCGGTAGTGGTTTGACAGCAGCTGGTGGTTCTGCGACTGTAAGTGCTTCTGTTACTAATACTGAAACTTATAATGCTTTGTATAGTTCGGGTGCTATTGGCCCGAATCAAACACGAAGCGTTGGTGGTAGTTTATCAATTTCTATGACTGCTAACGGTAATAGTAGATTTAGTTTATCTGGAAATACGATTACTCATAGTAGTATGGGAACTAATGAAACTACTGATACTATTACTATAAAAGCTGTAAATGACGGAGATAGTTCTAAATCAGCTACGGCTTCTAAGAGTATAACAAACAGTAAAACTGTTAAATCTACTTCTGGTGGTATTTATACATATGGTGATGTAATAGCTGGTACAGTAACAAATAGTATTATTCCTGCAAGTGGTGGTTCTGCTACTGCTACAGCTGGAAATGGTACTCAAAGTTGGAACAAGTCTGCTACTATTACTACTTACCAATATGATTCTGGTTCTACAAAAGATGTTACAACTGAAAATGCTTCAAGTGGTGTAGATGAGGTTGTACCAAATGTTGCATATATTGAAGCTATTGCATCTTCAAAAGGAGTTACTGTTTCTTCTCAAACTACTGTAAAAAGTCAAGTTGTTATTTGGTCAGCTAATGGTAAATCTGCAATTAGAGTAATGTATATTTATCAAGCGGCCAATGAAATTGTTTCTTATAATTACACAGAATGGGAAATTGTTCTTAGAGCTAATCCTACAACAATTCCAGCATCTGGTGGAACTTCACAACTTACAAATGGTGCTATACGATATAGAATACCTGTTTATACATCAGGTGCTACTGGAAGTAGTACTACTATATCTTCAATTCCTTCATTGAGTATTAGTGGAGATGGATTTACATTAGCTAATAATATTGTTACAGCATCTAAAAACAATGTTGGAGCTCGAAGTTGTACAGTAACAGCATCAAGAGAAGGAGCTGTTTCACAAACTATTACTATTACTCAATCAGCTGGGCCTGATGGTATTGGTTATATGCAGATTCAAGGTAATGGTGTTGACCACTATATTTTCCAAGTTGGTCGTACACCAAATACTCGTTCTAATGATGTTCAAACTTTATCAGAAGAACCTGCTGAAGTTGCAACAGAAACTAAATCTGAAAGTTTGTTTGCTAAAATTAAACGTATTGTTACTAATCTTAATTAATCAAAAGTTATGGCTTTATCCAAATCTGCTTTGAAAGCAAAGTTTGTCACTGGTGCTATACCAACTCAAACTGATTTTGCCAACCTTATTGATGGTATGTTAAGTATGCCATTGGGGGGGGGACTGGTGATACAACAATAAACTTCGGAAAAGGTGATAGTTCCGATAGGATTTTTGTTAATGCTTTTCGATATTTTTATGGTGTTGATGAATCATTTTTTCTAATTGGTTCTTATGATAAAACTGAAAGTACAAATCTTATTTCAGTAATTATTAGATTTACAGATAATTCATTAGCTGGTGTTGATTGGAATATTACTTATCATATATTAGACCAATCTGATAGAAGGTCTTTATATGAAGAAGTTGGTGGTATAAATGAAGCTGATGAAGAATCTATTTATAATTGGATTCGAAGTGCTAATCTTCTTTATTATAATATCGAAAACAAATTTAATAATAATCCTTCTCCTCGAACTATCGTTATTAATGATAGCACTTATATTTGTTGGCCTGTTAAACAAAATAATGAATGGTATGTAGGAACTGTGTGGGAAATGGAAGTCGATATGGGTGGTTCAAATGCTCTATATCGTTATTGTCCTGCTGGTAATTCTCAAACCAAATGGAATATTTCAGACCAACAATTTGTTGATGACTTAAAGACAAAATGGAATAAATTCCAATGTCTACCGTAAACTCTAACTGTTATTAGTAATAATAGTTAGAGTTTAACTGATATATGTCAAACTTTAACTATTATTACTATGACTATTGCACAAATTAAAGCTTTGTTTCAAACTGGGAAAATTCCTACACAAGCTGACTTTGAAAATTTGATAAGTAAAATTCCAAACAGTGAATCAATTAGAAGGGGGATAACACTTTAAGTTTTAGCGACCCTAATTATGCTAATGTACTTGGTTATAGATTTGTTACTATTGGTGATGAAGCATCTTATTTATTTATAGGTTTTTATGATGCAACTAATGCTACATATTTACCTTATATAATTGTACATTGTAATACCGGTTCACCTTCTGAATTTGGTAATACTCCACCTGTTAAATATACTATTCTTACATCTGAAATGATGATGGAAATGTTATTACAAGGTGGTGAATTATATTTAGCTAATGATGAAGCACTTGTAGGAGCAATTCCCTCAAATGCTAAGTGGAATTGGGTTGGCTGGTATCATTTATCTAATACACATCGAGTTATTAAAAATGACCTTGTAGAAGAACACTTTTTTATAACAACTGATGGTTCTACAAGAGCTTATTTTAAAATAGTTTATGCTACTGAAAATGATATATTCCCTATTGTTTCTGAAGCTATTAGAATAGGAGTATCGGGTGGTGCTGTAACTACATATAATTACATTCTTACTTCTATTGCAAATATCAATACTTACAAAGAAGAATTAAATGCTATTTTAAATTCAGCAGATTTAGGAACTACACAACTGTTGAATTTTATTAATAAATATATGAGAGATATTAATGTTACAAATTAAAAGTTAAATTGAGTTTGACTTTTAGTTGTTATAAATAATCTATTTAATCTTAAATCAAGTACGAATTATGATAAATTTATTAATAACACAAAAATATTCAATTATATTATGGCAACTAAAAGTCAGCTTAAACAATATTTTGAAACAGGTAAAATACCTACACAAGCTCAATTTGGTGAGCTTATAGATTCTATATTTAATATTATTGGTTCACCTGATGGTAGTTTGAATATAAATAGTGATGAAAATAACATTAAACTTTCTATAAAGAATTATAGAAGTTTACATGGTGTATATATGTCTCAATCTGTTAGTCTTCATTTATTTTTTAATAATGATATTAAGAATGGTACAAAATCAGTTCCAGTATTTATCATATTTAGTATTGTAAATAATTTAACTAATTCTGTAAATGCTAATATTAAGTATGCTGTTCCGAATGTCACCTTACTTAAAAGTATGATAGATGATAATTTGGATTATCTCACTGCAAGTTTGGATGTTATTATTCAAAGATTTGCTGCTCTTGAGATTACATATTATGATTTAGTACCTAAAGAAAAAGAAGTAAAGAAACATTCCATTGTAACAATTATATATATTAATTCTGATTATACCACTTATGTATATAATTGCATTATGGGTATGGTGAATATTGATTTTATAGTACCAATTTGTATTCATAGTCTTGTTAAATTAAGAGATGTTGAAAATGATAATTATTCAGGTGCTATGAGTATTTTACAAAGAACTGTTTATAATAATATGACAGTAAAATCTGAATGGGAAAAGATAATGAAGTTACAAGGTTATGAAGATGGTTTAGTTATTGATGATAGCGGAGTTGCTGAAAATTTTATGAATACTATATGCGCTAATTGTTATAGACAAATTCAATTAAAATAAAATCATGATTAAAGTCTATTGTAAATTCCTACCGTTCAAAGGATATTTATGTATGACTTTATTATGGTGGTTAGTAATTCGTACTGAATACAAAGATAAGATAACTCCTACTGTTGAACGACATGAATCTTGTCATAGTTATCAACAAGTAGTATTATTTATATTCAGTCTTATTGTAAGTATCATATTAAGTCTTACTACAAATTATTCTTGGTGGTGCTTATTATTAACTCCAATTATTCCTTTAATTGCTTACGTGATTAGTTGGATAATTGAAATCATATTACCTCCTTATAATCGAGCTTATAAGGATATTTGTTTTGAAGGTGAAGCAAGAAGTTTAGAATCTGATAAAGATTTTAGAAAGAAATTGTTTCCTTTTAGTTTCTTAAAATATATTCCAAATAAGAAATACGGTGGTCGATGAAATTGATGAATGGTAAATGGAACAACTCGTAGAACATTTTGTTGAGTTATTCAGTACTCATTTCGATTTATCATTTATGCTTTGTGTGAATGTTTTAACATACATATTCATTAAAGTAATAGATGATATTAATGGTGATAAATCTGTTGGCACATGGACTAAACGACTGGTTATGCTAATTAGTTGTTTTGCTATTGCCGCAGGATATATAGCAGGTGGATATGAGAATACTACAATTCTTATTAATTCTGCTATTCTTGCACCAGTTGCTTGGAGTTGGATATTCAAACCTATTCTAAAAAAGATTGGTGCTGATTATAAACAAAATCATTAATTAATTAAGATGATTACTACTATGGCATGTGGTGGAAAGAAAGGTGGTAAAAAGACCACTGGTAAGAAAGTAAAGAAATAAATTGTTAGTAATATAACAATTTATATTGTTAAAGATTGAATTGAAATGGTGAGAGGTGTTACTAATGTAGCACCTCTTTTTTATAGTGAATATGGTGGGAAATCGACTATTTTAACGTATATTTGTTAGTAGCCCAATATAATATACCTATTAATATTAATCCTCTTATACGCCTATCTATGTTCGATTATACAGCTATTATAGTAGCTATAATAACATCCATAAGTACGATTGCTGGTATTTATCTAAAAGAATGGTTATTTCCTAAACGTAAAGAACAAAAACTCACTATTGAAAAAAGTAATTGTTATATAGAACTTGATAAGATATGTGCTTCTATTCGAGATACTATTCACGCTAATGCTGTTTATATTGCTTATTTTCATAATGGCGGTCATTTCATTAATGGTGTAGAAATGGATAAATACACTGTTGTTGGTGAAGATTATGATTGTTGTGTAGTATCTTATAAGAAATCTTTTAAGGATGTTCTTGTTAATAATTTTCCTTATTTATTTCATAATCTTCTTGTTAGAAATCGTCATTATTGTAATGATGTTAGTAAATATAAGTTTCAAGATAGATGTTATAAAGATGAACTTGAAAGTAGAGGTATGAAGTCTGCTTATACTTTTCTTATTAAAGACCCTATTAAAGAAACACCTATTGGTTTTATTTCTCTTGAATATAATATCGTAGAAGGATTTAATCCTGATGATGAAAAATATATTTGGAAAAAACAAAATACTATTGCTAATCTTTTGAATCTAAATAAGTAAGATATGGGAACACTTAATCAATATGCAGCTCGTATTTCAAACATGGTTAATCAACCTAATAATCACGAACTTAAAGAACGTGTTAAGGATATGATTAAAACTATGTTTGCAAATCGTATTCGACAAAGCATTGAGAAAAATGGAATAGATGATATTCTTAAACTTACTTTTATTGCTCCTGTTGAAGAGTTGAAATATAGTGATATTCTTCCTACTGAATATCGAGTTGCTAATAAAATTAGATTGTTAGGAACAAAGTACAAAGTTCCTACACCCGTGCGCATACAAAGTGATGCGCCTTTTGCGTTTGTAGGTGATACTGTTGGTAATGGATATATGTATGAGAGTTCTATTACATCTCTTAAACTACGTCAAAGTGGGCGTCCAACCTGCTCTCCCACCGGGTATCCACGAGCTTATATTATATTAAACGGTCATATAATTATTGCTGAAAAAGTTGGTACAAAAGATATTGATGATAGACGGCCAATTAATGAAGTAATGATTACAGGTATATTTGAAAATCCTGATGAAGTTCTTTCGTTCTTTAAGAATGAAGATGGTCAAGATATTGAATTACCTTTACCTAATGATATGCTTGAAAGTATAATTCAAGAAATACTTAAAACTGAATTTGGTATTTATCCTCAAGATTTGGATATTAAAACAAATAATAATAATTCTACTATTACTCAACGTGGTAATAGTCAAGATTAACATTAGGTTTCTATCATTATGGTTGATAACGAATATTATTGGAGAGATTTCGTTAAAGAAGTTCAAATACAACTTAATTCTTTAATTAAACAATTACATCTTGCTTATGAACGACGCAATGATTGTATTTATAATATCAAAGATAATCTTGCTAAATATCAAGAAGCCGGTGTTGATGTTTCAGTAGTATTCGATATTGATAATCGTAGTAAGATTTATTTTAATAAAAAACAAGATGCTCTACTTGGTACTAAACTAATGAGTTATATTCGTAGTTATAATTACTTAGTTTATGAACGTCTTGATAAACTTGATGATGATATAGAAACTCTTGCTGCTCTTAAAGAATTACCTTCTGAAATGTATACTTATATGCAAGATGAAGTTAATAATGAGATAGCTAATTTACTATGTAAAGGTAATAATTATTCTTTTGGTAGTTCCGTAGGTTATGTTTATGTTTACTATAAAAAGACGATGCCCGGTGATGTATGTAGTGTTGTCGATTGGGGTGCTACAAAAGACTTAAAAAAGAAATTGTTAGAACAAGGTATTAATATACGAACTGCTGATAATCCAAATGGTATTCCTTATTTCATATATTATGATTATGATTGGTGTATAAAAGCTGTATATCATAAAGTTAAAGGTCGAATACCACAAAGTGTCTATTATAAATTCAAATTTGGTCACACAAGTAGTGCTTACGAAAATGGTGAAAAAACTATTGACAGAACACCCTTTGCAATGAAAGGTAAAACTGTTGATGAAATTGCAACTAATCGAAGACTTAATTGTTTCAATAAAATTCTTGCAATTTGTTTTAATCATCCTGACGAAGCTATTAAACTATATCGAAATAATCTTCCTAAACAAAATAATGCTTTATGATTGATAATAATATATTCATTAGTAGTGCTACATTAATTCCAGATATGTATAACGATTATAATATACAAAGTGATGATTTTGTAAGTCGTTTTCCTATTTGGATTGCAAATGCTTTGGAAGAACTTAAATTCATTCAAGCTTATGTTGATATAGAAAAAGATATTGAATTTGACGACCATCGTTGTCAATTACCGTGGGATTTTCGTGGTATAATTGACGTCATTATAAATAACAAAAAAGCTGTTCTTAAAAATTCAGCTGAATTTAACAAAGATACTATTACTGAAAAAGTAACAACTGTTCCGACATATACTCCTTATCCCGGTATTCCAAATGCATACATAACAAGTCCCGGTAATAAAAATAATAGTTTTAATCATGCTCCTGTTGATAAAGAACAACCTTATTATTACATTAGTAATAACTGGATTCATACTAACATTGATTATGGAACTATTCATTTAAGATATCGAGCTTTACCAGTTGTTTATGATAGTATTATAAATATGGATGTTCCTCTTATTTATAATAACGGCCCTCTTAAAAAATATCTTAAACTTTATGTTCTTAAACAAATGTTATTAAGAGGTTATAAACATCCGGTTGTAAGTCTTACAGCAAACAATCCTTATACAAATCCTGCAATAGAACTCGATAGAATGAGAATACAAGTTCGAGTTTCTTGTAACAAATTTAGTAACGACCGTCGAGAGAATATTGCTACTATTCTTCGTACATTAGAATAATAGAAATTATGAAAGTTTTAGGTCTTGATTTAGATAATTCACCTCATATTGCACAAGATAAATCTTTGCGATATGCTAAAAATATAACTATTGATAATAAAGGTCAAAGTTATTTTAATGAAAGAGGATTTGATTTCATAGGTGAATTAGATGATATTCTTGAAAATCATCCGACAAATCGACATATCATTCCTTATATTTATAGTGATGCCGATAATCACAAATATAATATTATAGGTACAATTCCAACTAATGTTGGTGTTGTACTTTTTTGCGTTGTAGAACACTGGAATAATGCAGATAAATCTGATTTACAAACTAACGACGCTATTATATATCTTAATCTTGATGATAATAACCCAACTGTAAAACGTTGTTTGTATAGTACATCGGGTGCATTTGGATTCAGTATTGATAGACCAATTCATGGAGATTATATATATAATTATAAAGAAAATTTAATTGTTACATTTACTGAAGGAACTGATGAATCAGCAAATGAAACAAGAATTATTAATCTAACTGACCCGTTTTATGATGGTAACAATGGAGATGATACTGCAATAGGATATGACATCACTGTTGATGAAGTTGATTCATTTAATCTTATTCCAAATGTTACTTATCCTGAACTTCAATTAGAAGTTAAAGACGGTGGTAATCTTAAAACTGGTGCTTATCAAATAGCAATTAAATATCGTCTTGATGATGGTACTTATACAAACTATTCTCCTTTGAGTACATCACTCATTGTTTGTGGTAATTATGAAGAAGATTATGCGTTAGGTATCGAAATCAATAAGAATATTACTATTAGTTTTAGAAATAGTGGTATTAAATATAAACATTGTAGATTTGCTATTGTTTATATTACTGACGAAGCTCAATTATCATATGAAACAGATGATATTTCAATTAATGGTGTAAGTACTACTCATATTGTAAGTGATGTTTCATATTTATCTACTATAAGTCTTGATGATATTTTTATTAAAAATATATCATATATTCGAGATAACACTCTTGTTAATTTCAATAATAAACTTATTCGAGGTAATGTAAAAACTCTTGATTATAGTAAACTTGATAGTGAACTTAAAGAATTTACAGAGAACAATCTTGATGTTCAATTAAGTTGGAATCCGAGTTCTTCTTATATTAATAGTACTCGACGTTATTTCAAAAGTGGTGAAGTTTATGTTCTTTACGCTGGATATTATGATTATAAAGGTGACCTTGTAAATATACATCATATTCCTTGGAAAGCTAATAATTATGATATTGAAGCTTATCCCGTAGGTTCTACTAATCAAAATGCTCATAAAATTCCTTATAAATCTGAAAATATTAGTGAGATTATAAGTCCGAGTTGGAAGAGTTTACCTGATATTGATGCTGCTGAACAAATAGATGAAATTGCTAAAACTGGAGTTGGTAGTGAGAATTCTACAATAGCTCGTAATCGTTATTTTACTTTATACGGAGTTTCAACTGGACACGCTACTGTTAAAGCAAAAAATCGTTCTTTAACCAAAGGTAAACTAAAGTTACCAAGTCTTCCACTACCTTATACAACTGAAGATTCTGAAGGTGGAGTTAATCCTTCTGATTATCAAGTTGTGGTATTAGAAATAACAAGTGAGAGTACATCGAGTCAATTAATTGGTATTGAATGCAGTCTTACATTTGGTGGAGATAGTGTGATACCTGCTGGTATAAATTTAACTACAAAAGTTTATGATGCTACATCGGTAGTTAAACAAATTGATTCAGAAGAATCTGAAGTTGAAACTGGGTATTATGAAGTTTCTGAATCTAATCTTTTAGCATCTGATAGTAAATCTACATTTATTGGTAATACAATTAATACTAAAACTAATTTTGTAATTAATCTTGATGCAAAAGAAACTAAATATATTTTAATTGAAGCTCGATTAAGTTATAAAGTTAATGGTTCAACTGCTCCGACATTTAATTGGTTAACCCAATTATATTCTACTTCTTCTGAATGGAATCCTACTTATACATTAAGTCCTAATATTAATATCAAAGCTAATCTTGCTGGTAAAACAGATTTAATGAATAAATATATTAGTTCAATAGTTTATTTCTTTGTTGAACATAATATTAATAATTCTCGAATTGTTACACAAGGCTTCGCAATGCGAGATACTGAAACTAATAATTTTGGTAAAAATCAAACTTATAAAAATCCTTTTGGTGGAGATAATGCAAGATTTTACACATTTGAATATCTTTATAACAAAATAAATAGTATTCGAGGTAAACTTAAACCTCTATACTTTGAAACTGATGTTCTTAAATTTGTTAAAAATGAAGAACTTGATGATGATATAAAAGTATTTCCAGCTAAATGGAAAGGTGAAGATTTTGATGGATTTGATACAAATCCTAATGAATCTGGAACTCGATTCTTAGATGCTGACATCAATAGTCTTACTATTGATACTTCTCGTGCAACTAAAGATGTTTCACTTGAATATATCAATGCTAATATTAGTTCTCAAAACAATATTGCTGGCGATAGTTATTATCGTATTGAAAAAGGTTTTGATGGATTTAATAAAGGTACAGATAATGAAGAATGGACAAGAGGATATATTGCCGATTTAATTAATAATTCTGAAACACTTTATTCTGATGTTAATAATCAGAAACTTCAAATTGCATCTAATGTAATTAATATTAAAGGTTCTTCTGAAGTAATAACTTCTTTAGTTGGTGATACATTTATTGGATATATAACACTTCGAGCTACTGCTCCATCATCTGATTATCGTTATGGTGATGCTCAAGCAAAAGAATTAGATAGTAATGCTACTGTTTATCGTTGGATATTTACTGTTCCTCTTGAAAGTAAATTCAATATTCTTGCTCGATTCAGTGTTAATAACGTAGATAAATCTTTCAAATATCACGATAAACGTGGTAATGAATTACGTGAATTTTATCAATTAAGTTATCAAGTTGATAATTTCATAAATAGTAGTGTTGGTAAAGGTTATTCTCTTGTTTATAATGAGAATGGTATTGAAACATTTACTTATTTTGAAGAAATTCCCGGAACTCAAGACCATCCTTATCGTATAATTCGTAGTCAATTACAGAGTGCTGAAAATGCTAATCTTAATTGGCGATTATTTAGAAGTGATGATTATAAAGATATGCCTTTTAATCGAGGTGAAATTATTGCATTAAAAACTGACAATAAAAATCTTTATATTCAACAAACATACGGTTTACATTTATTGCAACTTCGTGATACACTTTCTAATACTGATGAAGGTATTTCGTATTTAGGTACAGCTGATATATTTAATATGGAACCTCAAGAGGTTACATATAGTCCCAGTGGTTATATAGGTTGTCAAAGTTATTTTGATACTCACGTTAATGTTATTGGTTATTTTGTTATTGATGCAGTTCATAGACGTATCTTCAATATCAATGGAGATAAAGTAAGTAATATGACTGCTCTTAATGCTCTTAAATGGTTTGACGGTAATCTTGCAAAAGATGTAATTAATCCGTTTAAGAATAATGGTAGAATTTGGGCATTTAATGAAGATACTAATATCTTATATTTAGTCCAAAATGTTGATAATAAACAATTCACAATTAGTTTTAGTTCTATTGCTAATGCTTGGATTTCATTCCATGACTATAATCCTATTGTAGGTATTACCAATCGAAATGGATTATTCTGGTTTGATAAACATGGCATTTATGCAATATCTAAAAATAATTATGGTCGATTCTTAAAAGATGATAATAATAATCAACTTGTTAAAGAATCATATATTAAATTTATTCTTAACGACAATAGTAATTATAATAAGTTATTAAATAATATTGCTTGGAAAGATAGAGTTGATATTGTTAATAATTTATTACCTACTGTTAATGAATTTTATAAAACTATTAATGCTATATTGGTTCATAATGATGACCAATGTACTGGTTATAAACTTGTTAAATTTAATGATATTTGGTATAATGGTACAACTGGTGTTAATAAAGTAAATCTTTGGAGATTTAATAATGTTAATGATATACACAAACAAATACCTTTTATGATTACTGATTTAGTTGTAGATGAATCTGCATTAAAACGTAAAGCTAAATGGTATGATGTTAATAAGTTCATTTGTCAATATGTTTATTGTATAATGAAATTTAATAATAGTGATAATAATAGACTTTGGGAACTTATTGATGTTAATCCTGAATGGATTCTTGATAATCGTAATAATCAAAGGTAATTTGTAACAACTTGTGCGGCTCGGCCTTCGGCCTCGCTCCCCGGTGGGGCAGGAGGTTGCACGCCCACTTGTCGTGTTACTCAAACTTTTAATGGTATGTCTAATCGTAAAGTTAATCCTGATAGTCTTCGTCAAGTTACTCGTTATATTAATGAGTATTCTCAACATATTTGGGATAACGAATTGACTGGTGATAAAGAATTTGTTCGTGTTAAAGAAAATGGTAAACTTAAAACTGTTCGTTCACGTTCAAAAGATGGTAAATATTATTATCCTTATGCTTCGTATGAAGGTGATGCTAAAACTATTGGCCCCGGTTTTAAGTTAAATGATAGTTCTGATTTTACTAAATCTGTTAAATCGAAAGGTAAAGCAACAAGAAAACAAATTGATGCTGAATTAAATCGTCGTATGGCAAAAGCCTACAATGATGTTCGTGATATTTATTCTGAGAAATATGGTATTGATGATTTCAATACTTTACCTCAACCTATTGTTAATCTTATGTCTAATCTTGCATATCGAGTAGGTCGAACTGGTTTTAGACAATATAAGAAATTGTTAAAAGGTGCTAATGAACGTAATACAGATAGTATTATTAAAGAATATACTACTGGTAATAAAAGAAGAGATAAATCTGAATTAGAAATATTTAAGACTAATAGTTCTAATGACTATGATATGATTAGAAATAGATTATTTTCTAATTTTAATACTGATGATAATCCTGATAACTATGTTGAAGATATGAGTAAAACTAATCGTAAAAAATATAATTTCGGTGGTATTCGTTCAACACATGATGCTACCGCTGATTATTTAGGAATGGCTCGTGATTCTGGTAATAGATTTTTTGGTAATGCTATGATTGATATATTTTATCATAGCGGAAAGAATGATGATACTGGAATCCCGGTTAAGAATTATGTAGATAAGTTAATTACTAACGATAAACTTATTTATGCAAATATGCAGAACAAAATCAATAATGAAATTCTTTCTACTCGTGGAGTTGCTCGTTGTGGTGGTCTTGTAAGACGTAAGCGAAAAGATTTCGGTGGCGTTATGTCTGGTAATGTTTATCGAAGTATTGTCGCTGGTAAAAACAATCGAGATTATTTTGATGGAGTAGCTGTTGGCCTAAAAACTAAATATTTAGATGATGCTTATGCTGAAGGTGATATTGATTTGAATGCACAAGGTATTACAAAGGCAAATCAGTTGATAGCTCGTGATTCAGCGATTTATGCTAATATGCAAAATAAGATTAATAATGAAATTCTAACTTCTCGTGGTATTACTGCTAAATTCGGTGGACTTGTTGGAATTCCTCGTAGAAAATTCTATTGGGGTGGAACAAGTATTAATGACCCCGGTAGTGTTCAATGGGGTACACGAGTTCAAACCAGTGATATTGATGAATCTAAATATAGTGCAGACGGCGAAGGTATCGTAGGTGGTAGTGCTTTAAGTGGAGCTGGGACTGGATTGGGAATTGGAGCTGCTGTTGGTGGAACTGCGGCGCTTGCCACTGGTGCAGCTGCTGGTTCTTGGCTTGGCCCTATCGGTGCTGGTATCGGTGCATTAATTGGTGGCATCATTGGTCTGTTTACTGGACGTAAGAAAAAGCGTCAAGAAGAACGTCGTCGTCAAGAACTTTTAGCTGAACAAGCTGAAATGAAACGTCAGCAAACTTTGGGTAATATGCAAGATAAAGTTGAAAATGATGTTGCAACTATTCGACAAAGTAATCTTGGTAATTACTCTGAAGGTACAGGATTTTATGCTAAATTAGGTGGAATGATTGGTCGTAGAAAATTAAACACCGGCGGTCAAGTAGTTCCTAATTCATCTAATAGTGTTGTTGCTTATGGTCAAACACATGAACAATATAATCCTGCTACTGGTGAAACTGGAATTATATATGGAGATTCGGAAATTGAAGGCGGTGGCGCTAAAAATGGTCGAATGTATGCTGGTGAAGTTGTTCGTGAAACTCCTGAAGGTGGCCAAGTATTCAGTGATACAATTAAAGTTCCCGGAACAAATCGTACTTTCGCTGATTACGCAAAGAAACTTACTGATATGAAAGGTAAAAAAGAAGCTCAAGTTATTCAACTTGCTGATGGAGTTACATTATCTTTGTCTGCATTAGATAAGAGTAAAACTAACAAATTACAAACTGGAACAAATGTTCGTAATATTGAAAAGTTAGTTTATAGAATGAATAAAGCTCGTGGTGAATCTGAAGCTATTGATGCTAAAACAGAAGATTTATTTGAAGCTCAAGAACTTTATGCTACTGCTTTAGGACTTCGTAATGATGCTCCGGTTATGCGTTGTGGTGGAATGGTAAGAAAGAAAAGACCTTTTGGTGGATATACTTCACCTTATAGTCTTACAGGAGTTTCAGCTCCTAAACTTACTACTTTACTGCCGATTCAAACTACTGCAAGTGCTGGCGGTGGTTCTGCATTTAAGTTCGGATTTAATGAATTTGGACTTGGTATGAATCTTGCAAGTTCACTGTTTGGAATTGTAGGTAACGCTCTTAATACTCGTGCTAATCGAAAGGCTATTGAATTTGAATCTACATTTCATGTTCCGAAAGGTAATAAAGTAGATGTTGTTCAATATAGTACAGATTATGATATAAGTGAGGAATTACAAGAACTTGGTACACAAGAACGTAGAGCTGCTCGATATATTACTGATAACACAAGTAATGTTCAAACTGCTCGAAATAGTGTAGCAAATCTTGCAATTAATGCTCAACTTGCTCGAAATAAACTGTATGGAGCTAAGAAAGATTATCAACGTCAAAGATATGATTTGAATAGGCAAGAACGAGTTAATGCTCGAAATACTAATAGTCAAATTATGTATCAAGACGCTATTAATGAATATAATAAAGCTGTCGGCTTAAATCAACAGTTAATGGCAGTCAGAACGCAAGGATTACAAGGAATGTTACAAGGAGTTGAAGGTCTTGCCGGAGCAGTTAATAATTACGCAAGTGCCCGCTTATATGAAAAGTTATGGCCTCGTGGAGTAACTAATCACATGAGAAATGGTTTTGCTTGCGGTGGTCTTGCAAGACGTAAAAGAGCTTAATGTAGTGCGTGATATATCGGATTATTCTTTTATAGGATAGTCCGATATTCACGATTTTTTGTATATTTGTAATGATACAAATAGTGGTACAAACACGCGCGACAAGTGGGCGTGCAACCTCCTGCCCCACCGGGGAGCGGAGCCGCTGGGCGAAGCCCAGCAGGCGGAGCCATACGAGTTACAACTAATTTACAAACTAATCATTATAAAATTATGGCAGAAATTGCAATAGGTCGATACGATACTAATACATTAAAAACTCCACAATTACAAGATTATGGAAGTGTATATGCTGCTGTTGGAAATGTTTTGAACCAAAAGTATTACCAAAATCGTGAAGCTTATATTAATAGAATTGCTAATCCTTTAAGTCAAATTAAGGCAACTTCTCGTGGACAAAAAGTTCTTGATTCTGAAAGAGCTAAGATTGTTGAAGGTGCTAATAAATTTAAGGAACAAGATAATTGGTTTGCAGCAGATGATTATATTTATAAGCAAACTGAGAATATTTTGACTAATGAAGGTCTTAAAGCTGTTCAAGCTGATTACGCTTTAGAACAGCAATATATAGAAGATTTGAAAAAGAGTGATTGGGATACTCAAAATCAAAATGCTTTTCTACTTCGTAGTCGTTTACAATCTTCTGATATTGTTTATGATGCAGAAACTAATACTGTTGTAAGCGGTGGTTTTAATGGAGTTCAAATCGGTAAAAAGTTCGATGTAAATAAATATCAAAAAGACGTATTTGATATTCTTTCAAAAGCTAAAGCTGATAAAGTATCATTTGAAAATCTTGTTACTAATCCTGATATGATACGTCAGTATGGATTAGATGTTGCAACAGGTTTTGATGGTGAAAAATTAGCAAGTCACTTTGTTAAAACTGGTAGTGAAAGAGAAGGTATCACAGAACAAGAGATTATAAGTTATGCTATGTCATTACTCAAATCTAATCCTGATTATACTAATTATCTTACTATTATTTGGCAGAATCAAGATGCTCTTACTCGATTTGTAAAAGATGATAGTTCTGCTGGTGGACATTTAAGAGATTACAAATTAGGAGATTATGCTCCTTTATTTGCTGGCAATCCTACAATGTTTGCTCTTAATGGATTAGGTATTAACATAAATGAACTTGGTGCTCCTACAAAAGACGGTAAGTTTACTGTTAATTCTAAATTACCTGCTGAAGTTAAAACTTTGTTAGATACTGTTAATAAGGAATATGGAGTTAATGTTCTTGATATATTACAGAACAAAGCTCAAGTTCCACCTGAACTTATTCAAGCTGGTTTACAGAATTATGTAGATAAAATGTTTGAAAGTTACGCTAAGGGTGTACTTGGAGCTACTGATGATATTGAGAATCTTGATAAAACCGCTTTTACACAAAGTGTTTTATCTGGTCAATTTATTAACAATAATATTCAAAGTTTAGCTGGTGCTGCCGCAGGTTTATATTCTTATCAAGATATTAAAACTACGGTTGATTTAATTGCTAATCCCGGTTATACAGCTTATGTTAAAGCTCGTGCAAAAGGTAAGCAAAAAGAACTTGAAACTCTTCAACAATATGCTCCGTATCTTGATACATTAAGTGGTTTTGAAGTTACTGGTGATAGTGTTGCAGAAAACATTAATCGTCGTAATGAAATTACTGACCAAATGACTAAACTTTCAAATTCTATAAATCAGATATTTACATCTGATGAACTTGGAATTTTAGGTCTTAATCCGGGAGATGGTAATATTGTTAAAACACTTAATATTTCTACTGCTGAAAGATTGGTTGATTCAGCAGGTCTTGACGAAGAAACAGCAGCTAATCTTAAAGGTAAGCTTTTACAAGTTCAGACTGCTCAACGTAATTATAATAATCTTCAAGCTAAACTTCGTTCTGACGAAATTCAGCTTAATTCTGTATTTGATACTTGGAAAGAACATCGAGATAAATTATCTGGTTTATTAGGTTGGTACAAAGTAGCTGACCCTCAAGCTAAATTAATTCTTGATAATCGTATTTCAAGTTATGAAGCATATCTTGATTTTATAAATAATAATTATAATAGAAATGAAAAAACAGGTAGTATTCCTGTAACACCAGATGGTGGTTTTTATTATAAAACTGCTGATGGCGATATTGCTATAAGCCGAGATAATATTATGACAAAAGAAGAGTTTGAATCTACTCTGTCTAATGCAGCAGATAATGTTTCAAATCGTTATCGTAAAGCTATTGCTGATGCACCTCTTGAATTTACAGCAACTCGTGATATTATTGCTAATCCTTCAAGATTCCAACAAAATTACATGGCAGCTGCTATGGTAAATTGGAAAAAAGGTGCTGGTAATATTAGTGTTGTTCAAACTCCATCTGGAGAAGGTATTGGTCTTACCGGAATGCAATTAGCTAAGTATATGAACTTCGATGCGTTCCCTACTTCGACAACTGTTAATTCAAAAGGTACAAGTGTAACTCGTCAGAGTAATGCTACTAAAAATTCTAAGCCTCTTTCTGGTAAAGAACTTGGTCTTGATTATGATATTTATAAAACTGAAGTTAGTCCGATTGCTAATGGAATTGCAGCTCGTGAAGGCCGTAACGAATATGCAATTACTCTTTTCGATGAAACTGGTGCTGCTCGTGGTAATATTATTTTCTCTGAACAAGTAGACCCATCTACTATTGCTCGTCAAATTCTTGATAATTACCGTAATATTAAACCTTATGCTAAAATTGGTGGTGAAGGTTTACAACGTAGTGCTGGAATGATTGAATCTCAATATGCTTCGGGATTTATTGATTTCGATACTACTGGTGCTAACAATAGTCCTGCTGTTGCAAATATCGCAGACCTGCAAAGAACTGTTGATGATTTAGGTAAAGTTGAATATGATTTGAATATTCATGAACCTTTCTACAATAGTATTGATGGTAATAGTCGTAAAGTTGAGATTGGTAGAACAACACAAGGTTATTATATAAAAGATATTAGTGGATTGAAATATCCTGATGGTTCTGTTCATTATGGAGAATTTGGATATAACACAATTCCTAATAGTCTTTATACAATTAAAGGTATGACCCCTAACAACATTCAATATTATGAGAACATAAATGAAGCATTAAAGCCTATCACAGAATATATTTTAACTCAATATGGAATTATTCTTGATATGCAAGAAGCGGCTGAGGCTATTCAAATGAATAAAATAAATAATGCTAATATAGGATATTAAACTATGCCAAATTTAACAGATATTAAGATTCCTATTACAGGTTCGAAAGCTCTTACTCCTTCTGAAACACAAATTCAAGGAGTAGGAGCTACTCCTGTTTTACCGTATAGTATGCCGGAGCCTGAACATGCTCGTGGTGCAAAATTATCAGCTATTAGAAAATTCAATATTTCTGAATACGAAAACATATTAGGTCGAGGTCAAGTTAATCCTAATCTTGATTTAAGTGTTCTTAATGAAAATAGAGCACAAAATCAAAGCGGTTGGTATTTAACTAAAAATGCTATTGGTCAATTAGGAACTACTATTCTTGGTGGTACTATTACTGGTATCGGTAGTATTCTTAATTTCTTTCCTACTACATATCGTGCTATTAGTCAAATATGGGATGATAATGCCAAATATAAATGGGACAAAGCTATCAACGAAGGTCTTGGTTCTGAATGGCAGAGAGTAGGTAAAGATATTGAGAATTGGGGTCGTAAAGCAATGCCTATTTATCAAACGGAACAAGCTCAAAAAGGTGGTTTTGCTGGTGGTATGGGTGATGCTACTTGGTGGGCAAGTATGTTTCCTACCGTAGGTTCTGCGGCCGCATCTATGCTTCCTGTTATTGGACAAATGCGAGCTTTACAAGCTGTTGGTAAATTAGGAACAATGATTAATGGTGTTGGCCGTTTAGGTTCTACATTGAATAAAGCTGGTCGTGCATTACAAAATCCTTATACTCAACAGATAATTGGTACTTTATATGGAGCACATCTTGATAGTATGGAAGAAATTGTTCGTGGTTATGATGAACAATATCAATATGCTCTCGATTTAGGTTTCAGTGAAGATGATGCTCGTAAGTTTGCATCTGTTTATGCTTCTGAAAGTTACAATGATGCTTGGGCTTATGGAGTATTATTTAATGCTATTGAACTTAATAGTATGCTTCGTGGTATTAAAGAAGCTCCAGTTAATAGTATTTCTATTGAAAAAGGTTTAAAAAGTAATATAAAAGGTCTTGCACAAAAAGGTAAGACTTTTGTTTTAGATAGTGAAACATCTAAACTTAATCGCAAACTTATTCCGAGTATTGGACTTCATAAAACAAAAGATTTCTTTTCTGTTGCTTTATCTGAAGGTCTTGAAGAGATGCGAGTTGATATGGCACTTAATGAAGGTGTCATTGCTGCAAAAAAAGAACTTGGAATTGAAGATGAAACTGCTGCTTTAACTCCGTTAGCTCGTATGGGAAGACTTGTTGAACAAGCTTCTTCATGGGATAGTTTTATTTGGGGTGCTATCGGTGGCGGTGTAATGTCTGCTGGACGTAGCGGTGTTACACGAATACTTAATGGTAAAGTTCAACAAGAAGCTGAGAATAAACGAGCTACTAACATTATAAATGGTATTCAAGATACTGCCGCAGCTATTGCTGATTTTGACGGTAATATGAATATTAAAGTAACTGAAACACCAGTTTTAGATGAAACTGGTAATCAAGTTATGAATAATGATGGTACTCCGAAAGTTAATAGAACTATTACTGACCCTGCTTCAAGTTTACTTGTTGGTATTATGGGTAGAATTGGTTCTGCTAATGGATTCAATTATGCTGTTGAATATTTTGATGAATTAAGTAAATTATCAGATGCTCAACTTGAAGAAGTTTATGGTGCTAACAAACGACCTGTTGTAGATGCTCTTCGTAGAGAATTTACTATTATGCGAGATATTCATGCTCGTAATATGGGTTTAAGTTGGGGTAATCCTTTCGACAATGTTCTTAAAGTTCAGGCATCAACTGATGATTATTTACTTGACTATTATCGTCGTCAATTAGCTATTGTTGATACTGATATTCAAACTTTCGATATTGAAGCGTCTAATCTTCGTAAGCAACGAGATGAAGCTCTTAAAGCTATTGATAGTAAACTTCATAGCTTAAATGTAGAAAAAACTGTTCTTGAACAAGAACGTGAAGAACTGCAAAAAGTCATTGAAGATTATAAAACTCAGCTTGAAGATAAAACTCGTAATAAAGCGATTAGTACACTTAAAGGTAAACGTACTCGATTAGTAAATAAGATTAAAACTATTGAAGATACAATTAATGGTTTACAATCTCAAATTGATGAGTTAAATACTTATATTGCTAATCAAGGTGCTATTAGTACAAAACAACCTAATCGTAAAGCTCGTAAACCTTATCTTCTTGAAATTAAAAATAGTAAGAAATCTATTTTAAGTCTACAACAACAAATTGCAAATGCTCGTCAGGCTATTGCAGAATTAGAAGTTGGTAAACTCCAATATGAACAAGAACTTGCTATTCATAATGGAGAGATTGCTGATACTCGTAGAAAGATTGAATTATTTGAAAATGATTTAGCTGATTACGATGCAAGACTTAATAGAATTAATAGTGATATTGTAGAACAGAGTGAACGTGAAAATAACAATGTAGCTGAATATAATGAAGCTGCAAAACGTTTGCGTGAAACTCGTAATAACAATAATCAAACATATAAATCTCTTGAAGAGGCTCGAACTCAACTGAGTATGGCTGTAATGACTCTCGAAGAAAATGTTAATAATCGAGATGAGATTATGGCTGAACGAAGTAAGTTACTTAAAGAGGTTTATGATAAACAAGAAGAGATTGAAAAAGCTCAAGATAAAGTAGAAGAAACTGTTGAAACTACTAATCAAGAAGCAAGTCAAGAACCCGAAAATGTTACTACCGAGGTGCTGACAGACAGTAACGGGATTTCGTACTCTCTCGATGACAGCGAGGCCCCAAATACCGTCGATATTAAAAATAAGGTATATTCGGTAGGCTCAAAATTTAATGTCGCAGAATCGCCCAAAACCGTGCAAAGAATCGAGGTCGTAACCGACGACGAAACCGATTTTAGTGCTGTAATGGTTACTATAAAAGATGATGCGACTGGTAAAGAAGATACATATTCTGCAAAAGAACTTGCAGGTATGGATATTACTGAAATTCGAAGTGAAGTTCAAACTAAATTTGATGCTATTTATAAAACACTTTATAGTATTCAAGATAAACTTTCAGCAGATGAATTTAAGAATCATTATTTAGATACTATTATAAATCTGTATAAAGAATTATCTGATTCTAATAGTGATACTTATAAAGCATTATTATCTCCTATTGATAATACTGAACTTAATACGTTACGAACTACTATTATTGGTAATTTTATTGGTTGGATAAATGAATATCAACCTACTGAAATTAGTAATGAGAATTTAGAAAAAGCTAATCGTGTAAAACAGTTATTATCAGATAGTAATATTCGTATTGCAAACAATCTTAAATCTAATCTTTTCAAAGATTGGATTTGGAATCTTTATGGTGGTGATATAGTTGGTTATCGTGAAGAAGAAAACGCTAAGATGCGTGAAGCTATTGCTGATTATATTGCTAACGTTGCTAATGTTCTTAATAATAATTATACTATCACGGATGGTAAATTAACTCTTAAGAATATTAATGTAGACCATAATGTAATTCGAGCACAAATCGAAGGTCTTACTCAAATTAAATTTGAAAATCTTAATAGTAATTTTGATACTGTTAGATATTCAGATTTCTATCATAAGATAACACTATTCAAAAATAGTATTATTAATGAAGTAGCTAAAAGTACAACTGAATTTTACAAAACTAATATCGCATATATCAACAGTGTGATGAATAGGTTTATTAGTAAAATTCGTGCTATTAGACAAGATGAAGATAGTCCGTTACATGATGCTCTTGTAAATGATGATGGCTTTGGTAGTCAAACTTCTAAAATTATGGAATTTGCTACTGCCGTAAATAATTTAGCAAAAGAGTTTTTAGATTATGGTGCTATCCCTAATCTTCCTACTCGTACAAGACTTCATACATTAGCTCAATCAATTCAACCTTATCTGGTATCTGATGTTGATGCTTTGAATCTTACTGGAGTAGATGTTATTACAGCTGTTCGTCAAAGTAATGTTCTTGATTTATTAAGAAATGCTCGAATGGCTTATTCTATTCTTTCGAGATATTATAATTTTGAAAGTGGTACTGAATTAAACGATGATGTATCTATTCTTAATAGTCTTGATGTACTTGCTAACAGTGTTTCTGACTTTATAGATGATACTGAATCAAGAGATGAGTTTAATACTAATGACTATCGTTATTATATTAGTGATTCAATGCGTAATGCTCTTGATGCTATTGAAAATACTATTGTAAAACTCGATGGTCGTCAGATATTTACTGATAATCACGTTTATACTTACGAAGATATTCTCGATTCTATATATCAGCAAACAGATGGTCGTAATGATGTTATCAAATATTATGAACCCATTTGGTATGCACTTAAATATTTCAAAAATGATGTAAATATTAATACAATATATCAACAAATGAGTAAGAATGGTGTTCCACAAGAACAACTCGATGCTCTTAAACGTTTGTTTGATATTATTAATAAACGAATTGCTAATCCTATTCAAACAACAGACAGTGCTTATCTTGATAGTAACTTAAATCTTCGTGGTAAGTTTTTAAGTGATTTCTTCAAAACTCATATTCAACGTGAATTTGAAACTAATGGTTTCAAAGGTTTACGTCGTCTTACACCTGAAGTTTATAAGATTATCACAAGTCCTGAATATTATAATCCTAAAACTCGTGTTATTAAAAACAACATTACAGTTAATGGTGTTAAATTCAAGGCTACTGAATTATTTGATGCTTTAAGAACTTTACACGAAGGTCAAGAATTTGAAGTTACTTATAAAGATGGTAATGTCGATGTTAATTTAGATGTAAATGGTAAGAAACTACTAATTGAACGAATTGGTTTAGGTGATAGTGAAACTTATCATGGAATCCAATTAGGTAGAATTGATGAAAGTGGAGTTAATCAATATGATTCTGCTTTTGGTAATTCTTATGGAACATCTAAATTTATAGATACTATTATCCGAAAAGCTGGTGGAAGTGATACAATATTTAACTTAACAAAAGAGTTTTATAAAGTATATACTGAAGCCTTAACTCGTGAACAACAAACTTCTGATTCAGTTATTTCAAAACTGAAATCAATTATTAAAGAATTAGATAAATATGGTAATACATCAAAAACTGAACATTCTGAAATAATCAATGCTTTTATTGGAGCTATCCAATATAATACCGAAGTTGAAGGTGTTAGTCCGGAAGCATTTGATATTGAAGCTCTTGATTTGAATAAGGTTTATTATCTTATTAGTCCTATGTTCTATAACGTAAGACTTAAAAATCTTAATGATTATGTTCGTTATGGACTTAGAATCAAGAACGCTTATCAGAATCTAAATACTAAACTTGGAAATGACTTCATTCAAAGTCAAAAACTTATTACTGAAATTAAAGAAAAAGGTTCTGCAATTTTAGTATTAAAAGGTATTAATAAATCTCCTATTACATTTGCCGATTCAAGTGGTTATCGAGCTAATGTAAATGAAGAGATGCAACGTACTGTTACAGTTAATGGTAAACCTGCTGTTAATATTATTCAACGTCAGCCTGATGCTGATGGTTTAATGTTAGTTTCATCACTTACTACTGACACTGCATTTAATAATCCTATTGTTGAAGATAAAATTACTTCATCTGATAGGCATTTCCAAATGTATGCTGAAATTCAAGCTAATGCTGGTGAAAATGGAAAAAGTTATATTCCGTTACATCGTGGTAATTTAGCAAGTGATGTTGCAGATACACCGTTTAATGTAGCTGCTATGGAATTTGTTACTCAAACTATGAGTGATATTATTTCAGATGCTACGTTTACATCTCTTCCGACTGATGCTAAATCTGGTCTGTATACTCTTATAGATGATACTAATAAGACTCGAACTAAAGCTCACAATGCTAATATTCGTAGTCGATTAGCTCCTTTGTCAGAAGCTATCATTACAAGTTATAATCGTGGAGTTCCGGGAGCTGAATGGTTTAACATTAGTTCTCTTTACGAAAATACAGACCCTGCTACTGGAAAAACTCGTTATATTAAACATTTAGATTTCCAAACAGTTGTTCGTAAAAAGAATATACTTGGAAATGGAATAAGTTATATCAATAGAATTAGTATTGAATATACTAAATCTGGTGATAAATTTACTCCTGTTAAACTTCGATTAAGTCGTAGAGTAATTCCAGTTAATAGAACTACTTCAAAAGTTCGTATTGCTAAGAGTCCTTTTACAGCACGAGAACTTGCTCAATTAAATGGTATTATTGAAAAGAGTAAATCTAACAAAGGAACTTACGCTGTAATTGATTTGCAAGCAAGAGGTATTACTGGTAAAGATTTAACTGATTTACTTAATCATAATCTATTCCGTAAACTGTATGGTAATATGCAACGTAGTGTTACTACTGCATTGCAAGGCGACCATTATACTTATGGTGTTAAAACAGATGATGGTTACGCAGCAGTTAAAGGTCAATATAAATCTAAAATACTTGATTGGGCTAAACAACAAGGTATCGTTGATAAATCTGTTTCTTCAACATTCGATTCGATGCAAGATTTTATTCTTGACACCGGCGCTTTAACAACAAGTGTTATTGGAATTAGAGATACCAATGGTAATGTTGTTACCAATTATACTATTGATTCTATTCAACCTGCAATGTTCTTTGAACTTAAATCTGAAAGTTCTGATAATCCTATTCGAGAATCAGAAGATATGACGAAAGAATTTGCTGTTAAAGCAATTACAACATTAAGTTCAATGACAAGTGATACTGAAACAAACTGGTATCAAAAACTTGTTAATATTACAGATGATAAAGTAGCAGGTCTTAGAGTATTAGGTGTTATACCTGATTTTGTATCTGAAGATGTTGCTAACAGAATCGCTGAATTATATGATATAATTTATACTGATGGTAAAACTAATTTCAGTATTAAGAAACTATCGAGTAAACAAGATTTCATAATTGCTCAATATGATAAAGGTACTGAAACTATCGTTATCAATAGTAATAAACTTACTAAACGTGATTTTACTGCTACTGATTTAGGTGTTAATATTACTCATGAATCTCTTCATAAGTATTTTGAACAACAAGCTAATTCTAAAGAATTATACGATAAACTTGCTACCTTAATTAGTGATATTAATGACACTGCATTTAAAGTTGATTCTAAAGAATTTAATGCTAAATATAAGAGCGATTTAACTGAACTTGAACTTGGTTATCTTCGTACATATCTTAAAATATTAAGTGAAACTCCTGCTGAAATAGTTACTTATTCTTTTACAAATAAACAGTTTGCTAATTTGACAAATAGAATTATTGTAGAAGAAGCTCCGAAGATTAAGAAACGTAAAAGTCTTTGGGATAAAATTATTGATGCAATTCTTTCTGTTATTGGTATAGATACAGTTACTGATAATAGTTTACTTAGTAATGTACGAAATATAGTAGTTAATAGTTTGGATAGTGTGAATAGCCGACGCGCAAAAAGTCCGACC
>OGOS01000180.1_pt1 | contig 53229 bp, 42 predicted proteins | sample 1552701 | NCBI WGS metagenome assembly OGOS01 (sample SAMEA2580128, study PRJEB22360) | human gut metagenome | biome: human gut; feature: human-associated habitat; material: faeces | place: Denmark | collected 2008/2010
AGCGGTACTAAGCTCCCGCCATTTGGCGGGTCGCTAAGGACCGACGTTCGAACAGGTCTGCTACATAAAGTATATAGGGGGCTTTTCTATAAGTGATATCTCCATTTCTTATAGAGCAATTAACTCCCATTCTTTATATATTAGTTCTACTCCATAAAAGAACACCGCCTGCCTAAAACAACATAAAAATATTACTATTCCTATATGTAAAAACAGACCGGCGATCAATATATAAATACACTGTTATGTAGCAAGCCTTATCCGAGGCCGGTACTTAGGTTGCGTACTTTGCAACCTTATGTACCGCTGCACGAGGATTAGAGCGAAAGCGTCTTGCGAAATAATATGTGTGTTATATACTGGTCGCCGGTCGTTCGTATATTATATATTAGTCTAATGTAACTTTAACCTTTTTGAGGTTCCAGATCTCTTTTGCATACTCTTCGATTGTTCTGTCTGATGAGAACTTACCGGAGCATGCTGTATTCAACATAACCATCTTAGCCCAGTTCTTCTCATCTCTGTAAAGAGTATCGATCTTTCTGTGAGCTTCTACATAAGAAGCAAAATCCTTAAGGATGAAGTATACATCTTCGTTGATAAGTGAATCATACAGATCTCTGAAACGATCCGGATCATCAGAAGAATACATACCATTGATAAGCTGTGTAAGAACAGTTCTTACTGCTGCATCATTGTTGTAGATATCCTTTGGATTGTATCCACCTTCACGCTCATACTTCATAACTTCTTCAGCTCTTAAACCGAAGATAACTGCATTTTCTTCACCAACTTCTTCAACAATCTCTACATTTGCACCATCCATGGTTCCAAGTGTAACTGCACCGTTTAACATGAACTTCATATTACCTGTACCGGATGCTTCTCTGGAAGCTGTTGAAATCTGCTCGCTGACATCTGCTGCTGCGAAGATCAGCTCTGCATTGGATACTCTGTAGTTCTCAATGAATACAACCTTGATCTTACCCTTGATAGATGCATCGTTGTTGATAACATCTGCAACGGAGTTGATCAGCTTGATGATAAGCTTTGCTCTCTTATAACCGGCGGAAGCCTTTGCACCAAAGATATATGTTGTTGGATACATATCATATGATGGATTTGTCTTCAGCTCGTTATACTGATACATAACATGTAAAATATTAAGAAGCTGTCTCTTGTACTCATGAAGTCTCTTAACCTGTACATCAAAGATAGAACGAGGATCTACATCCACGCCATTATGCTCCTTGATATAATTTGCAAGACGGATCTTGTTCTGGTACTTGATATTCATAAATTCCTGCTGATACTTCTCATCAGTAGCATATACTTTTAACTTCTTCAGATTTGAAAGTTTAACGATCCATTCATCACCGATCTTATCTGTGATCCAGCTTGCAAGAAGCGGATTACCATGAAGAAGGAAACGTCTCTGTGTAATACCATTTGTCTTATTATTGAACTGCTCAGGTCTCATCTCATAGAAGTCCTTCAGCTCTCTCTCTTCCAGAATCTTTGTATGAAGTGCTGCAACACCATTTACAGAGTAAGAACCTGCGATAGCAAGATGTGCCATCTTAACCTGACCATCATAAAGGATAGCCATGTTCTTAACCTTATCCTGGTTGCCCGGATACATAGACTGAATCTTCAGTACGAATCTTCTGTTAATCTCTTCTACGATCTGGTAGATACGAGGAAGTAACCTTGAGAATAATTCTATCGGCCATTTCTCAAGAGCCTCAGCCATGATCGTATGGTTGGTGTATGCACATGTTCTGGTTGTGATATCCCATGCGTCATCCCACTCAAGACCTTCTTCATCCATAAGGATTCTCATCAACTCTGCTACTGCAACTGTTGGATGTGTATCATTCATCTGGAACGTAACTTTATCCGGAAGATTATGAATATCGCTGTTCTTCTCCTTGAATTTCAGGATTGCTCTCTGAACAGACGCTGAAATGAAGAAGTACTGCTGTCTCAGTCTTAATTCCTTACCTGCATAGTGATTATCATTTGGATAAAGAACTTCAACAATCGTCTTAGCAAGGTTCTGCTGCTCAACAGCCTTTTCATATTCACCCTTATCAAATGAATCAAGACAGAATTCCTGATCTGCTTCTGCATCCCAGATACGAAGTGTATTTACAACATTGTTGCCATAACCGACAACCGGAACATCATATGGTACGGCACGAACTGTCTGATAACCATCCTGAATAAAGTAATTTCTTCCATCTCTGTTCTCAACTCTTACATAACCGCCAAATTTAACTTCTACAGCATACTCCGGGCGCTTGATTTCAAATGGGTTGCCATCCTTTAACCAGTCATCCGGCAGCTCGATCTGATAACCATCCTTGATCGCCTGCTTGAACATACCATAACGATAACGGATACCACATCCGTATGCTGGATAACCAAGTGTTGCAAGAGAATCCAGGAAACATGCTGCAAGACGTCCCAAACCACCGTTACCAAGTGCTGCATCCGGCTCCTGATCCTCAATCAGATTCAGATCAAATCCAAGTTCATCTAATGCTTCTTTTACTGCATCATAGTATGTCAGATTGATCAGATTGTTTCCCAGGGCTCTACCCATCAGGAACTCCATGGACAGATAGTAAACTGTCTTAACGTTCTTCTTCTCATATTCCTTATGTGTTGCTATCCATCTGTCTATTATATCATCCTTAACAGCGTAGCTGACAGCCTGGAATACCTGCTGTGGAGTTGCCTCTTCGATTGGTCTTCTGTACAATGTTTTCACATTTGTAATAACCTCTTTTTTGAAGCCCTCTTTGTCGAAATCAATCAACTTTTTCATTTATCGTATCCTCCTTGAAAATTGCACGCCAGAATGCATCCCTGACGATTTTTCTATAATCAGATGCCGGTATTATCCGGATCCTTTATATCTCTTTCGTCCTGATTCATCATAATAACCGATTTTACCATGAGAATTTTTGGAAGAAACCTATATTATTTTAACAAAAAAACATGTATTTCTCAATACATGTCTTAATTTTTTGTAGAAAAATACATATTTTTTAGACCAAAGTCTAATTAATCTTGCAATTTTACAATGATTTTTCAATTATTTTCTGTTTTTATAGTTATTTATACGCTCTTGCCCTATGCAACATACCAATATCTTAACAGTTTCATAAGGGATTTTCCTTCTAATAACCGCCTGAATAATAGCCGCCACAAGGGAAACAGCACATATTTCCACCACAGCAGGAGAGACAAAGCAGGGTAGTGCAGAATGTATTACAGCATTTTGTCATATCCCGGCCTGACATATCCATGCCGTAGCCCTGTCCCTGATCCATATACCATTTCGATCCGCTCTTGATCTGTTCGTACGCCTGCTTGTATTCCATATTATCCGGCTCTAACTGTATCGCTCTCTGAAGCATCTCAAGCGCCCGAATCTGATTACCAAGTCCGGCATTGCACACACCGGAATAATAATGCCATTTTGCATTATGATCCTGGATCTGGTTCAATACTGTTCTTGCTTCCTCATAACTGCCTGACCGCAGATAGTTTCTGGCTGCCTGAAAATATCTGGAATCCTGATCGTTTGGATCATATTCCTCCCGTCTTCCGCCGGTATAACCGCCAAACCCACCAAACGGTCCAAAGCCGCCATAGAATCCGCCAAACGGATCTGACTCATCATAAGTCGTTCTTCCACCGCTGTTGCTGTTTCGGTAACTGCCTGAACCATATGAACCATTTCCATATGGGCTGCCATATCCACCTGCTCCGTATGAATTTCCATAACCGGTATCACCATCCATGATCGCCTTATATGCCTGCTGGATCTCTTTGAACTTCTCCTCAGCCTCAGCTTTATTTGGATTGTTGATATTCGCATCCGGATGATATTTTCTGCTCAATCGTCTGTATGCACTTTTTACTTCATCATTACTGGCATCATGCGACAATCCCAGTACTTCATAAGGATCTTTCATTTATTCTCCATTCTGCCTGTTATCTGCTTTGCTACCGCATCTTTCGGCAGTTGCTTTATAATAATTATTCCATATGCCAGAATACACGATATTCCTGAGAATTTCCACATTTTTTATAATCGGAAGCTTCTCAAATTCTCTGGCACATTCTGCCGCCTGCATCATCAGGACTTCTTTTACCCAGTCTGCAAGCTTCTGCCATTCCTCCACCGGAATGTCCTCTGTCTTCATTTCTTCACTACATGTAAGCTTGTGTATCAATGGATTAAAGCTGTGTTTTTTTCGGTCCTTTTCAATATCATCGTAAGCGTCCAGAATATATACAAATCTTCCAAGATAATAACCGATCTTTCTCAGATTTTCTTCCCATGCATCAGCTCTTACGGCAAATATCTCTGCCAGCACTTCACCAAAATATCCTGATAACCGATCCAGATCTTCACTGTTTTCTTTCTCAAGCTCGCTGATCTTTGCAAGCCGATCTGCAATAGTATCAATCTTTTGTCTGTAATCATATAATCGGCTGTCTTCCTTTTCCAACTCTTTCTTCGGTATTAAAAGCTCCGCATACAGCTTACGAAACAGCTTCTTATCATCTGTCCAGTCATCCATGCATTTGTAATATGTAAGTATACGGTTCATATCCGCTGCATAATCGGAGTACAGATTTCTAGCATATTCATGCTTTGTCATCGGATGGACCACACACCTTTTTGTACCCCGCTCCTCTGACGGCTCATACAATCCGGTAAGCAGCAGCACCAGAAATGTCATATCGTAGCTTAATGACAACTGGCCTTTTGCGCCCTGATCTTCTTTTAATGCCCTGCACAACCCGCAGTAATACCTGTGATATTCGTCAAATTCTTTAAATTTCATTTCCTGCTGGTTTACTACTATATATCCAAACACGCGCCTGTCTCCAATCAGCTTTTCTTAATAAAAGTATTCCCACATTTCGGACATCTTATCTCGATCCTGCCCTTGCCTCGTGGAATCCGGATCATCTGCTCACAACGTGGGCAGGTGAAGATCTTATAATCTTTTCCGGCTTCTTTGCTTTTCTTCATCCGTTTAAATACATTTCGAACGCCTGTCGTGTGGCTTAGAAACCACTTATTTTCTGCCGCACGTTTGTCATATTTCTTAGAAAAGATGCGCACATATCCATAGATAAAAGAAGCAAGTCCAAGGAAATACAAAACTCCTGTCTTCGCCCAGACATCTATGATGATCAGGATCAGTCCCATCCAAGTCAGAAATGATGAAAACTGATCATTTCCATATCTTGTTCGCATAAAGTTGTAAATCTTATCTCTCATATAAGCACCACTCTTTCTTTACCCTGCAGATCTGCTGCCATTTCAGCACCTTCAAATCATGTATTCTATCTATATATTTCCGATCCGACGATCGTAATATTCTGCCTATCCAAGGATCATTGCAGATTCCTGTAACTGTCTGTAAGCACCCTTTATATTGCCCGCTTCTATATCCGTGATCCGGTCAGCATCCGTCCGACATACCAGTTTCTTTAAGTATTCCAGATCTCTCCGAATCTTCTTGATCTGAGCCTTATCCAGATTCTGACTTTGTACCTCTAACTGATTTTCTACTTTATATACATATGCTTCAGCTTCGTTCCAGATATCCATATTTTCCTTGTTGCCCTGAGTCTCTTCCTCATACCGCATGGCATCTTCCCTTGCCCGACGGATTTCTTCCTCTGAAAGATTCGTGCTGGATGTGATCACGATCTGCTGTTCCACGCCTCTGCCAAGATCCTTTGCAGATACCTTTAGGATACCATTTACATCAAGATCAAATGTAACCTCGATCTGCGGAACTCCTGCAAGTGCTCGCTTGATCCCACTCAGGCGGAAGTTACCAAGCAGCTTATTATCTCTGGTATATTTGCGTTCGCCCTGATACACCTTTACCTCTACATCACGCTGGAAATTTCCGGCCGTCGTAAAGATCTTGGATACCCTGGTCGGAATTGGTGAATTTCTTGGGATCAGTACATTTGCAATACCACCTAAAGTCTCGATTGACAGAGACAATGGTGTTACATCCATCAACAAAATATCATTTACCTTATTCGTAACGGTCAGACCACCACTGAGCTTTCCTCCCTGAATCGCAGCTCCCATCGCAACGCACTCATCCGGGTTGAGATTCTTCGAAAGCTCTTTTCCGGTTATCCTCTTAACCTCGTCCATAACGGCAGGGATTCTGGTTGACCCACCAACCAATAATACCTTATCTAAACTTCCGGCTGATATACCTGCATCCCGAAGTGCCTGATTGACCGGACCGTCTGTCCGTTTTACAAGATCATCTGTCAGCTCATTGAACAACTCTCTGGTTATGAGCATATCGAGATGCTTCGGCTCGTTCTTTACGACCGTGATAAACGGAAGATTGATATGAGTCTGCAGCGTACTGGATAATTCCTTCTTTGCCTCTTCGCATGCTTCCCGGATACGCTGTACCGCTGTTATATCTTTCTCCAGATTGATCCTTGTTTCTTTCTTAAATGACTTTATCACATACTGCACCAGACGCTCGTCAAAATCATCACCACCAAGATGATTGTCGCCTGCAGTTGCAAGAACCTCGATCACATGATCTCCGATTTCGATCACGGATACATCAAAGGTTCCGCCACCAAGGTCATATACCAGAATCTTCTGTGCCTGTCCGTTATCCAGACCATAGGCAAGTGCCGCTGATGTCGGCTCGTTAATGATTCGAAGTACATTTAACCCTGCGATCTTTCCGGCATCCTTCGTCGCCTGTCTCTGACTGTCATCAAAATACGCCGGAACCGTGATGACCGCATCATGAACCGGCTCACCCAGATAGTTTTCTGCATCCGCTCTTAACTTTGACAGAATGATCGCCGATATCTCCTGTGGTGAATAATCTTTTCCATCTATTCTTTTTCTATATGCTGTTCCCATTTCTCTCTTGATCGATGCAATGGTTCTGTCTACATTTACCGTAAGCTGTCTCTTTGCAGCATCCCCCACCAGTCTGTCGCCATTTTTCGTAATGGCTACTATCGATGGTGTAGTACGGTTGCCTTCGGCATTCGGTATGATTGTCGCCTGTTCGCCTTCCAGAACGGCCACGCAGCTATTTGTCGTTCCTAAATCTATTCCTATTACCCTGCTCATGTATGATCTCCTTTTCTATCCGGACGAAGATATCTATACTGATATATCCTGTATTGTGTAATATCTATATAAATAGTATCTACTTTGTTTTTTCTAAAAGTATGATAGACAAGTTTTTTGAATAAATTGTGTATAGTTTATAAAGCAAGTATAAAGTGTTTCATAAAACTTTGGCTAGCTTTTGAGTTAAGAAAGAGCTATGATATCTAAAGAGTTTTACAGAAAGTGGTGTTTTTATATGCGAGAGAAAACAAAAGCAATTCTTTATATAATTCTGGCCGGTGTCGGTTTTTCTTTTATGAACGTATTCGTACGATTATCCGGTGATCTTCCTACGATTGAAAAAGCATTTTTCCGCAATCTGGTCGCAGCATTCATCGCGCTTGTTGTCCTGATCCGAAGTGATCTCGGACTGCATTATGAGAAACGGCACATTCCGATGCTGTTTATGCGGTCGATCTGCGGCACACTCGGTATCATGTGTAACTTCTATGCAGTCGATCACATGAACATCGCCGACGCTTCGATCCTGAATAAGCTGTCACCGTTTGCCGCTGTTATCTTCTCAATCTTCCTGTTAAAGGAAAAGGCAAGTCTGAAACAATATGCTGCTCTGATCGGGGTATTCATCGGCGCTTTATTTGTTATCAAACCATCCCTGAACTTCGCTGATTTTGCTCCGGGTCTCATCGGTTTTACCGGCGGTATGGGTGCAGGCGCTGCTTATGCGGCAGTAAGATATCTAAGCAACCACGGTGCAAAAAATCCACAGATCGTATTCTTTTTCTCCGCATTTTCGACTCTGGTCATGCTGCCATTTGTGATCGCCTTTTATAAACCGATGTCATTTTTCCAGTTGTTCTGTCTGTTAATGGCAGGTGCCTCCGCTGCTGTCGGTCAATTCTCGATCACGGCTGCTTATTCACATGCTCCGGCAAAGGAAATATCGATCTTCGATTATTCGCAGATCATCACCTCGGCAATCCTTGGTTTCATCTTCTTCAGCCAGATACCGGATGCATTGAGCTTTATCGGGTATGCCGTTATCATCGGCATTTCTTATCTGAACTGGCGCGCAGGATTAAAAGCAGATGCAGCCGGCAAGTAAATTTAGATACTTTTTTATAATTATTACTATAGTATTTCTTATTATTTATATGGCAAACAGATTTGTATTAAACGAAACATCTTATCATGGAGCAGGCGCGATCGCAGAGATCGCTACAGAGGCCATCGGCCGTAGCTTCAAGAAAGCATTTGTCTGCTCTGATCCTGATCTCATTAAGTTCGGTGTTACTAAGAAAGTAACAGACGTTCTGGACAATACAGGTCTTGCATATGAGATCTATTCCAACATTAAACCAAACCCAACCATCGAGAATGTTCAGTCAGGTGTTGCTGCTTTTAAGGCTGCTGAAGCTGATTACATCATTGCAATCGGTGGCGGATCATCCATGGACACAGCAAAGGGCGTTGGTATCGTGATCGCAAATCCGGATTTTGCTGATATCAGAAGTCTTGAGGGCGTTGCTCCTACCAAGAATAAATCCGTACCTATCTTCGCTGTACCTACAACAGCCGGAATTCCAGCCGACTTAAAAGATATCGTAAAACCGGAGGATATTCCTTTCCTTGCTCAGTCTGCATATGATGATGCATGCCGCCCAGGCAATCCAAAGGAGACAAGCGTTGAGGATATCACCAAGCTGTACGAGTCATTGATCTAGGATTTATATAAAAACAGGGATGTTACATCGAGGGCATCATAATCATTATGATACCCTCAACGTTACATCCCTGTTTTTTATTTTATCTACATCTCACGGAATCTCTTATATCTTGCAGCAGCAATCTCCTCGCCGCTCATTCCATCGAATTTCTTCAGGAATTCCTTGGCATTCATTTTAATGAATTTACCGATATATGGAACGGATTCTTTATCTGCTCCGCCATACTCAGGAATAACCTTCTCGATCACACCAAGTCTTGAAAGATCCTGTGCGGTAAGCTGCATAACCTCTGCCGCCTCCTCTGCACGGTTACTGTCCTTCCAGAGAATTGATGCATAGCCTTCCGGTGAAAGAATGGAGTATACTGCATTTTCAAGCATCCATACTTCATTACCAACTGCCATAGCAAGTGCTCCACCGCTGCCGCCTTCACCGATCAGGATACAAAGTACAGGAACTTTAAGGGCTGACATCTCGTAAAGGTTTCTTGCGATTGCTTCACCCATACCACGCTCCTCTGCTTCCAGTCCACAGAATGCACCGGGTGTATTTACAAATGTGATGATAGGACGGTTGAACTTCTCTGCCTGTTTCATCAGACGAAGAGCCTTACGGTATCCATCCGGAAGCGGCATACCGAAGTTACGCTCCATACACTCTGTCATGCTGGAACCCTTTACCTGTGCGATCACGGTTACAGGCTGTCCATCGATATGACCGATACCACCAACAATCGCTTTATCGTCATTCATTGTTCTGTCTCCATGGATCTCATGGAAATCTTCACAGATATAATCAATATAATCAAGTGCGCAAGGACGAGTCATCTGTCTTGTACCACGAATTTTCTCCCAAGGAGTCTTATTCTCAACAGAAGTCAATCTCTCCTTTAAGATCTCGCTGATATCAAACTTCTCGTCTTCTTCCTTATCGAAGTTTGCATAACCGGTTCTCTGTTTATGCGTAACGATCAACTGATACATGGTATCCTTCATCTTATCTCTGGTGATAATACCATCAATAATACCATGCTCTACCAGGAACTCAGAACGCTGGAAGCCTTCCGGAAGATCCTGTCCGATCGTCTGTTTGATAACACGAGGGCCTGCAAATCCAACCAGAGCACCGGGCTCACCTAAGATGATATCGCCAAGCATTGCAAAGCTGGCTGTTACACCACCGGTTGTAGGATCTGTAAGGATCGATACATATAACAATCCGGCTTCTGAATGTTTCTTCAATGCTGCGGAGGTTTTTGCCATCTGCATCAGGGAAATGATACCCTCCTGCATTCTGGCACCACCGGAACAACAGAACATGAATACAGGAAGCTTTTCTTCTGTCGCACGCTCAACCGCTCTGGCAATCTTCTCACCAACAACATAGCCCATACTGCTCATCAGGAATCTGGCATCACAGATACCGATCATAGCCGGCTCACCATTGATCAGAGCCTTACCGACTGTAACCGCTTCTTTCAGTCCTGTCTTTTCCTGCGCAGCCTTAACCTTATCTTCATATCCGGCTGTATTTAACGGATTTGACATCGGCATATCTTCAAACCATGGTTCAAATGACTTTGGATCTGTTACCATCTTGATACGGTTCTTTGTCTTAACACGGAAATAAGAACCACATTCATAACAAATATATTTTGCCTTTACAACTCTCTGCTTATCAAGCTCAGCTCCACATTTCGGACATTTTACAGTCTCCGGTTTTGGCTGTTCTGCTTCGACAGCCTTCATTTTTTCCATCTCGGCTTCTTTTGCCTTTTTCTTTATAAATAACATTTCTTTTTACTGCTCCTTATATTTCTGTAAAAGAATACATGCGTTATGTCCACCAAATCCAAGAGAATTGCTGATCGCACAGTCAACCTCCTGCTCATATGGCTCCTTACAATAATCAAGATCCAGTTCTTCTTCACTCTCATGAAGTCCACGGGTTCTGTGGATATAGCCTTCTTCGATCGTCTTTGCTGTAACGATACATTCGATTGCACCTGCTGCACCAAGAAGATGTCCTGTCATAGACTTTGTAGAATTGATCTTGATGTCCTTTGCATGATCGCCAAATGCTTTCTTGATCGCTCTGGTCTCAACCAGATCGTTTAAATGTGTACTGGTTCCGTGTGCATTGATATATGCAACATCCTCCGGTGATACGCCCGCATCCTTTACAGCATTTAACATTGCTCTTGCAGGGCTCTCGCCTGAATCTTCCGGTGCTGTGATATGGAATGCATCACTGGAGCATCCGTATCCGCTGATCTCGGCATAGATCTTTGCGCCACGCTTCTTAGCATGTTCCAGTTCCTCAAGAATAACGATACCGGAACCTTCACCAAGAACGAAACCATCTCTCTCTTTATCAAATGGAATTGAGCATCTGTCTGGGTTATCAGATGATGACAACGCTGTTAACGCATCAAATGTCGAGATACCGATTGGTGAAACTGCTGCTTCTGTACCACCGGCGATCATTACATCTGCATCTCCATACTGAATTGTACGGAATGCTTCACCGATACTGTTTGTACCGGATGCACATGCTGTAACAACATCAATACTCTTTCCCTTGCAGCCAAGCTGGATCGCAATATTACCTGCTGCAATATTGCTGATCATCATAGGTACTGTAAATGGGCTTACACGATTCGGTCCTTTTGTCATGATCTTCTCATATGCACTTTCAAGCTCCTGAAGACTTCCTACACCGGAACCGACACAGGTTCCAACCATGTATGGATCTTCTGCTGTCATGTCAAGCTTTGCATCTGCAACTGCTTCCTTTGCTGCTGCAACCGCGAACTGTGAAAATCTTGCCATTCTTCTTGCGGCCTTTGGATCAATATAATCTTTTGCTACAAATCCTTTTACTTCACCTACAACCTTGCACTTATATTCTGATGCATCAAACTGTGTAATCGGTCCAAAACCATGTCTGCCTTCTTTTAAGCCATTCCAGAACTCATCCACATTCAGACCAAGTGGAGTAACCGCTCCCATTCCTGTAATCACTACTCTTCTACTCATATTCAATAATTCTCCTTAATATAAAGTATGATTTCCATTTTCTTCCATATATATACCATCCAGATTATCTGTGAAAGATATAGAAGAAATCCTGCATTGTTAAATTCTATAAAAATTTACTTTGTCAGCTTATGTATAAACCACACAGAATGCATGGTTACGCCGATATTGTACTACATTTTACAAAAATATGGAAATAAATCTTGTAAAGTTTTTATTAATTATCTCACGATTTCGCGGCATACTTCGTCTTCCGACAACATTTCTCCGCTATTTTTCTTTTCGTATTGAATGGAAAAGATGAATTTCTTACTGATGAAATAATTCAAAAAGATCACAAGGATAGATGTAAATACCTTCACTCCCATCGCATTCCATTTCAGTCCGGTAACAAGCGCAAAGATAATCCCCGTTTCGATCAGAAGTGTAGATATCCGGCTCAGATAGAATAATCCCAGTTCAATAAAATATGCCTTTATCGTTGCAGCCTTTGTGTGGAATACAGATTTGCGGTTTGTCGCAAATGACACATAGTTGTACAGAATCCACGACATATAATTGGCATAGATCTCATTTATCCCGCATTTGTACATAAAAACCCAGGCAGACCCTAAGTTCACTGCCCCTACGAGTATGCCCCATGCGATATATATGTATATTTCCTTTGGTATTTTGCGTAAAAGTTTCATACCATTCTCCCTATAGTCCTGATATCGGAAGCTGCTTGAGTGTCGTCTCTTCTTCCGGAAATTCCCGGACGATGCGATCATACATTTTACGGTTAAAAGCTTCCCTTTCTTTATAATTGAATTTCAGAATGTTCTTATAGCCCCATAAATGTGTGAAGATATCCTGGTTCTCGATCTGTGCCGAACCGGGAAAAAAAGATGATATCTGCTTTCCCTGCTTCTCTGCGCACATCGCAAGAAGCCGCTGTTCCGCAAATACCATATGGCAAAGATTCTCCTCTGTCTCCAGACAATTCTCCATAAATGTGATCGAACTGTCAACATAATAATTCTTAAACGCTTCATCCGCGATATATAACATACAGGTATTGACCGGAAGAACCTCAAAGCTCCAGTCCGGGTCAAACCGATACTCCGGCTTCATATGGAAAAACTCTTTTCCCGGATACACATCAGGGAATATCCCTTCTCTGTGTATTGCACAGATATCCGTATCTTTTATAATATTCCGTATATCCTTCCAGATGATCAGATCCAGATCCACCATGACCGCAGGCATCTGCATTTTTTTCAATGAATATAATTTGCCGGCTGCCCAGAACACCTTTTCCGGTACCGCTTCCGGCACTGTAATTTCCTCGATTCCGAGATTCCAGATGTGCGCAAGTCCCAGCTTCTCGATAAATGCTCTTGCCTCTTCATCCGCACACAAACGGATCCCCCCATTGTATTTTCTCCACATCAATGCCGAAAGAATCATCGTAAGGACTTCATAGTCCTGCATCCAATATTCGTCCGCTTGTTTCCCCGCCATATATGGTTTTGACCATAAGGAATGAAATCCGTCCATATGTTGTCCTTTCAAGATAATTGAAAACCGACTAAATATTGATTAGTTACAGTCTCTTGACCTTCTCAGCCAAGGGACGCTTCCGCTCTATATTAAATCCAGCCCATAGCCAAATGTGCTGTTTCCGCCTTTTCTGCTGCATGGTCGTTTTGACCGGTTTATAAGCTGCCATTCCGGCGGCATATAATACCAATGTGGAATGTCATAATCATCTGCCCCGCCATCTGTTACCTGATAAAATGTCGGTGTGTACCGGCTGTCTGCTAAAAATCCACACTGGCTGCCATTCTCGTATTCCCACTCATACATCCAAGGTCGATTACTGCTTGTCCAGAATTCACGATTGCTGCCCGTCAGATAGCCTCGGTTGCTGCCATAGAAAAAGCCGTTCCGGCTTCCAAAAAAGAAGCCCCGATTGCTACCTGTCAAAAACTCCCGCTGACTTCCAAAAAGGAATCCCTGCTGACTTGTCCCCCAAAATCTACCTTGACTTCCAAAGAAATTTCCACGTTGACTTGTACTAAACAGACTTCTCTGACTACCACCGAATAGACTTCTCTGGCTGCCATTCTCATATTCCCACTCATACATCCAAGGTCGATTGCTACTCGTCCAGAATTCACGTTCACTACCAACAAAAGTTCCATGTTGACTGCCTGCTAATATTTTGCTCTGGCTTGTACCGAATAAGCTTCGTTGACTGCTCATCTGACTTCCAGATACATCCGTACAATTTCCTTTACCGCCATTCTGCGAACCCTGTATCCTCACGTTCTCTGCTTTCTTCTTATAATCAACCGGGATCAATATATTTCCGTTAAATTCCACACTAAAAGGCCTGCCATTCCACATCACATATGTGCGATACGGATACAGCCTGCCCTCATGTGCGATCAACTTCATATAAACAGGAATTCCACCTGTTTTTTCTTCCAACTGTCTTGCCTGTTTTCTTGTTGCCTTTATAAAATAACCACCCGAAGGCAGTCTGTCATTCAGGATGGAATTCAATTCCTCATTCCACTCTATATAAACATTAAATTCCCCATTATCATTACGATAGTTTCGCATATCAAAAAAAACCAGACCGGCTGCCACTGGAAGCATGTTAGAAATTCTGTTATCAAATTGTGAAAGTTCCTCTCCGGTTCTCTGCAAAAACAATGAATATACGAAACTCATTCAAATCTCCATTCTGACACCCACAAATATGCTGTCCCAATTTTTCTGTCTCACAGGCGTCATTTGTTCGCCCTTCACGCTAAAAAAACGCTACAATCCCATACTAAATACTCATGATATTATGGTAAACCATTTACCCATTTATTTCAAGAAAAATCACACTTTCTTGCAATGAAAAATCAGCAGAATCAGGACTTCAAAAGCCACAAATATTAACAGCCGCAGAATTCCTGCAAATAGAATAATCATCTTTAGACAATAGACAAAAGCCGGACACTATCTCTTTAAACCAAAGATAGTGTCCGGCTTTTATCTATCTACAATTTATGCATCTTTATTATCTGCTAATGCTGCTGTGATGATCGCCATAGAATAAACCTCATCTGCTGTACATCCTCTGGACAGATCGTTGATAGGAGAATTAAGTCCTAACAGGATCGGGCCATATGCTGAGAAGTTACCCATTCTCTGTGCAATCTTATAACCGATATTTCCTGCATTGATATCAGGGAAGATAAAGGTATTTGCATTTCCTGCAACCTCTGACTGTGGACATTTCTTCTTTGCAACTCTAGGTGATACGGCTGCATCGAACTGAATCTCACCTGAGATCGGAAGATCAGGGTTACGCTCCTTTGTCTTTCTTGCTGCATTTCTCATCTTATCCACATCTTCGCCCTTACCAGAGCCATAGGTTGAATAGCTTAAGAATGCAACCTTTGGATCTACACCGAAGATTCTTGCACAACGAACCGTCTCCTCTGCGATCTCAACCAGCTCATCTTCATTTGGCTTGATGTTGATACCACAGTCACCCATAGCGAACACTTCATTACCACCTGTTGCAAACGGACGTACCAGAATGAAGCAGGATGAAACCAGTGTGTTGCCCGGTCTTGTCTTGATCAGCTGTAAAGCAGGTCTTACTGTATCTGCAGTTGAATATGTAGCACCACCGAGAAGCGAATCTGCAATTCCCATCTTAACAAGCATCGTACCAAAGTAGTTGTTCTGATACAGGATCTCTCTTGCCTGCTCCGGTGTCACACCCTTGCTCTTTCTGAGTTCACAGAACATCTCAACCATCTCATCCATACGATCAAAATTCCTTGGATTAATGATCTCGGAACCTCTTATATTAAAACCGCTTTCCTCTGCAACTTCATAAATCTTATCAGGATCTCCTACAAGAATCGGATGCAGGAAGTTACTTGCAAGAAGTCTTGAAGATGCTTCCAGAATACGGGGATCAGTACCTTCAGTCAAAACAATTGTTTTTGGATTTTTCTTCAAAATATCGATCAATACACCGAAACCAAAATTTTTACGTTCTTCCACGATTATAGTCCTCCATTGATTATTTATACGAATCATATATCATGCATTACATACACGTTCCGTATATTTTCAGTATTAAAAGCTATACTTGCGCATAGCGAGTCATCTTACTTTTATTATAGTGATTTTTAACGAATAAACAAGGTTTTCCATCGAAATAATTGTACCTTTTTTTGAACAATTATAAAATTAGTTCTTGACAAATATATCATACCGGTGCAATATGAATACAATAAAACAAACCAATGAGCAAGAAGAGTAGCTTATGAACAACATGTCCAGAGAACTGCAGGTGGTGAGATTGCAGTGATGATTTCTTAAGTGAATGGACTTGCGAGGGCAAACCGAACGAGCGAATCTAGTAGGGGCGACGGAGACTTCCCGTTATAGAAAGTACATATATGTTAGTATATGGTTGAGTGCATCAGATTTTGATGAATATAGGTGGCACCGCAGGAGTGTTGTATTTGTATCTTGTCCTATAAGCGTTTTGCTTTTGGATGAGATTTTTTTATGCAATCTTCTGATGGTGCTTTTTCTTTTTATAAAAAGCAACTTAGGCAAAGCGCACCTCACCATACATCAACAATTTCAAACAACTTATTAAACTATTATTTATGAACGAGGTGAAACATATGATACGACCAACACTTAGCGAAGCAAAAGAATACGCCGAACAGGGATACCACATGGTTCCGGTCTGTTATGAGATGCTCTCCGATATCATCACTCCGATCAATCTGCTAAAGAAACTAAAAGCGGAAAATGAGCATTGCTACATTCTGGAAAGCGTGGAGAATCAAGAGCTCTGGGGAAGATACACTTTCCTTGGATACAGTCCAAAACTGGATATCATCTGTATGAACGGAACCCTGACATTAAAGGATGAGAACGGAGCAGTCATCAAAGAGACCTCCGGCATCCATCCGGAAATCTTCATCCGTGAGGTTTTAAAAGATTATAAGAGCCCTAAGATCGAAGGCTTCCCTACTTTCACCGGCGGACTGGTTGGATATTTCTCTTATGACTATCTGAAATACAGTGAAAAGAAGCTGGTGCTTGATGCAAAGGACGAGGAAGGATTTCAGGATGTCGACCTGATGTTATTTGACAAGGTGATCGCATTTGACAATGTAAGATCCAAGCTGATCCTGATCGCAAATGCCGGCACAGCAAATATCGAAGAAGGATATCAGAAAGCCTTACAGGATATCAAAGAAATGAAAGAACTCATTCTCCATGGCGCAGAAGCCGATATTCCTGCTCCTGTTCTTAAGACAGAATTCAAACCATTATTTGACAAAGAAGCCTACTGCCGGATGGTAGAAAAGGCAAAGCACTATATATATGAAGGAGATATTTTCCAGGTCGTGCTTTCCAACCGACTGGAAGCCGAAATGGAAGGAAGCCTGTTCGATACCTACCGGCTGCTCCGAAGCACAAACCCATCTCCTTACATGTTCTACTTTGACGGTGACACGATCGAGGTTGCCGGGGCTTCCCCTGAAACTCTGGTCAAGGTAGAGGATGGCGTTCTCCACACATTTCCTCTGGCAGGCACAAGACCAAGGGGAAAAACAAAGGTCGAAGATCTGGAACTGGAAAAGAGCCTGATGGCAGATGAAAAGGAACTTGCAGAACACAATATGTTAGTGGATCTCGGAAGAAATGATCTCGGAAAGGTCAGTCAGTTTGGAACGGTCGAAGTCGAACGATATATGTCCATCCAGCGTTATTCACACGTTATGCATATCGGCTCTACCGTACGCGGAACACTCCGTGAGGATCTGGATGCGATCTCCGCTGTCGATGCGGTTCTTCCGGCCGGAACCTTATCCGGTGCACCGAAGATCCGGGCATGTGAGATCATCAACGAGCTTGAAAATAACAAACGAGGTATTTACGGCGGCGCGATCGGTTATATCGATTTCTCAGGAAATCTGGATACCTGCATCGCGATCCGAATCGCATACCGCAAAGGAAATAAAGTATTTGTCCGTTCCGGTGCCGGCATTGTAGCCGACAGTGTACCGGCAAATGAATTCCAGGAATGCATCAACAAAGCAAAAGCCGTAACGGACGCATTGATTAATTCTCAGAAAATACGAGGTGACGAAGCATGATATTACTGATCGATAATTATGACAGCTTTTCCTACAATCTGTATCAGCTTGTAGGAAAGATCAATCCTGACATCAAGGTGATACGAAATGACGAATATACCTGTCAGGAGATTGAAGCAATGAATCCGGATAAGATCATCATTTCACCGGGTCCCGGAAGGCCTTCCGATGCAGGTATCTGTGAAGAAGCCATCTCCTATTTTGCCGGCAAGGTTCCGATCCTTGGTGTCTGTCTCGGACATCAGGCAATCTGTGAAACCTACGGTGCAACGATCACATACGCCAAAAAGCTGATGCATGGCAAAATGTCCGTTGCAAATGTCGACATCAACTGCAAACTGTTCAAGGGACTTCAGAAACGGATCGAGGTTGCCAGATATCATTCTCTTGCCGCTTCCGAAGAAAACTTCCCGGATGTTCTTACCGTTATTGCCCGAACCGACGATGATGAGATCATGGCAGTCAAACACAAGGATTATGAAATATATGGTGTCCAGTTCCATCCGGAATCGATTCTGACACCAAAAGGAACGATCATCTTACGAAACTTTTTAGAGGCATAACCAGACATTTGCAGGTTACAATACACTACTTAGATTAAACATTTTTGCCATTACCAACCAGGGAACGCTTCCGCTCGTTTCCACTCTGTGTAACTTCGAACTAACCTCGGCTTAAGCCTCGCTAAGGTCTCAGTTACCCCTGCAGCGGTACTAAGATGCTGCTAATGCACCATCAAGTACCGGCGGACTCAAATGTCCCTGTCTTGGTAAGTCAAAATGTTTAATCATAACAATTCTATACAGAACCTGCAAATGTCTTATTAAAAGATAATATCAAGGAGGATTTCAATATGATTACAGAAGCAATTGCTAAAATAGTTAAAGGCGAAAATTTAGATAAAGAAATGGCTGCGGCCGTTATGGATGAAATTATGAGCGGAGAAGCAACACAGGCACAGATTGGAAGCTTCTTAACAGCACTTCATATTAAAGGTGAAACGATCGATGAGATCACAGCATTTGCTGAGATCATGAGAAAACACTGTGGTGAATTTACACCGGATGTCGATGAGGAGATCGACATCGTAGGAACCGGTGGCGACTGCGCAGGAACCTTTAACATCTCAACTGTTTCCTCATTAGTAACAGCCGCAGGCGGTGGTAAGGTGGCAAAGCATGGCAACCGTGCAGCATCCAGCAAATGCGGAACAGCCGACTGCCTGGAAGCCCTTGGCGTCAACATCGCAGCAGACTGTAAAGTCAGCGAAGCCTGTCTGAAGGATCTTGGTACCTGCTTCTTATTTGCACAGAAATATCACACAGCCATGAAATTTGTCGGTGCTCCAAGAAAAGAAATCAAGATTCCTACTGTATTCAACATCTTAGGACCTCTTGCAAATCCGGCAAAAGCAAATCTTCAGTTACTCGGTGTCTATGATGCCTCCCTCGTTGATCCGCTTGCAAAAGTACTCAGCAACCTCGGTGTAAAACGTGGTATGGTCGTTCATGGAAACGACGGTCTGGATGAAATCTCAGCGGTTACAACAACAACTGTATGTGAATTCAACGATGGCACATTTAACACCTATACCTTAGACCCAACCGCATACGGCTTCACCCTCTGTGACAAAGCCGAACTGGTCGGTGGCACACCGGAAGAAAATGCACAGATCACAAAGGATATCTTATCCGGCAAGATCACAGATGGCAAACGTACAGCCGTTATCTTAAATGCCGGTGCAGCTTTGCATATCACAAACCAAATCTCACTTGAAGAAGGCTTCGCCCTTGCAGCCGATATTCTGGCAAATGGCAGCGGTCTGAAGAAGCTGGAAGACTTTATAGCAGCAACAAACGCTTAATTATTTGTAAAAGCAAAACACATAACCGACCCGGAACCTTTAATCTCCGGACCGCTATGGAGGAATATATATGATCTTAGATGAAATAGCAGCAAAAACAAAAGAACGGATTGCCAAATGCAAAGAGCAGATCTCATTTGAAGAAATGAAGGCAAAAGCTCTTGCAATCGTAGAAAAGGAAACAGAGAACGGAACAAAACCTTATACCGTTTTTCCTTTCCGTGACAATCTGGCAAAGCCGGGAATCTCCTTTATCTGCGAAGTAAAAAAGGCTTCCCCTTCCAAAGGACTGATTGCACCGGATTTCCCATATATCGAGATTGCGAAAGAATATGAAGCCGCCGGTGCATCCGCCATATCCGTGCTGACCGAACCTTTTTATTTTCAGGGAAGCAACGAATATCTGACAGCGATCCATGAATCAATATCCACTCCGATCCTGCGGAAGGATTTCACCGTCGATCCTTATATGATCTATGAAGCAAAGGTGATCGGTGCCTCTGCGATCCTTCTGATCTGTGCGATCCTTACCGACGAGCAGCTCAAAAGCTATTACGAGCTTGCAACAAGCCTCGGGCTGTCCGTTCTGGTAGAAGCACATGACGAAAAAGAAGTCAGACGGGCGATCGCGATCGGCGCAGACATTATCGGTGTAAATAACCGCGATCTGAAGACCTTTACCGTTGACATCATGAACAGTGTAAGACTTCGGACATTGATCCCGGATTCGATAAATGGTAAACCGGTCGTCTATGTATCCGAAAGCGGCATCCGCACACCGGAGGACATTGACCGTTTAAAGGGAAATGGCACAGATGCAGTATTGATCGGAGAAACCTTTATGCGAAGCCCTGATAAGAAAGCCGCATTTGCATGGTTACGGGGTGAAGCTATAGGATAGAACCGGATCCTGTTTCTGCAGGAACAACGAACTTTATTTGAAAGCATTAATGATATTTATAATATAGAAACAACACATACAGGAGGAAACATATATGTCAAAAGGACGTTTTGGAATCCATGGCGGACAGTACATACCGGAAACACTGATGAACGCCATGCTTGAGCTTGAAGAAGCATATAAGAAATACAAAGATGACCCGGAATTCAACCGGGAGCTGACAGAACTGTTAAATGAATACGCCGGCAGACCTAGCCGTCTGTACTATGCCAAGAGAATGACAGAGGATCTCGGCGGTGCAAAGATCTACCTGAAGCGCGAGGACTTAAACCATACTGGAGCACATAAGATCAACAATGTTATCGGTCAGATGCTCCTTGCAAAACGAATGGGTAAGACAAGAGTTATCGCCGAGACAGGCGCCGGTCAGCATGGTGTTGCAACTGCTACAGTTGCTGCCATGATGGGTATGGAATGTGAAATCTTCATGGGCAAGGAAGACACCATCCGTCAGGCTTTAAATGTCTACCGTATGAAATTATTAGGAGCAAAGGTTCACCCGGTAGAAACCGGTACAGGTACATTAAAGGATGCCGTTTCCGAAACCTTCCGTGAATGGACTTCCAGAATCGATGATACTCATTATGTTCTGGGTTCTGTTATGGGACCTTATCCTTTCCCTGAGATGGTTCGTGATTTTCAGGCTGTTATCAGCAAGGAGATCAAGGAACAGCTTATGGAGAAGGAAGGCAGACTGCCGGATGCCGTTCTCGCCTGTGTCGGCGGCGGTTCCAATGCGATCGGCGCATTCTATAACTTTATTCCGGATAAGAGCGTTCGCCTGATCGGATGTGAAGCAGCCGGACGTGGAATTGATACATTTGAGACAGCCGCAACGATCAATACCGGAAGACTGGGTATCTTCCATGGTATGAAGTCCTACTTCTGTCAGGATGAATTCGGACAGATCGCACCGGTTTATTCTATTTCAGCAGGTCTTGACTATCCGGGAATCGGGCCGGAACATGCATACCTGCATGACATCGGCAGAGCAGAATATGTCGCTGTTACAGATGACGAAGCTGTTGATGCATTTGAATATCTGTCCAAAATCGAGGGTGTTATCCCGGCGATCGAAAGTGCTCATGCGGTTGCCTATGCAATGAAGCTTGCACCACAGATGGACAAAGACCAGATCATGGTCATTAACATTTCAGGACGAGGCGATAAAGACGTTGCCGCCATCGCCAGATACAGAGGGGAGGATCTCTATGAGTAATATTAAAAATGCATTCAAAAACGGAAAGGCGTTCATCCCATTTGTTACATGTGGTGACCCTGATCTTGAAACAACAGAACAGATCGTATATGCCATGGTAGAAGCAGGTGCAGACCTGATCGAGCTTGGTATCCCATTCTCAGATCCAACCGCAGAAGGGCCTGTTATCCAGGGTGCAAATATCCGTGCACTTGCAAACCATGTTACGACAAATGATGTATTTGACCTTGTAAGAAAGCTCCGTAAGACAGTCACCATCCCTATGGTATTTATGACTTATGCAAATGTTGTCTTCTCTTACGGCTCTGAAAAATTTATCAGCATTTGTAAGGAGATCGGCATTGACGGACTGATCCTGCCGGATATCCCTTATGAGGAAAAGGATGAGTTCGACGGTATCTGTAAGAAGTATGATCTGGATCTGGTATCCATGATCGCACCAACCTCTCACGACCGTATCAGCATGATCGCAAAGGAAGCAAATGGATTTATCTACTGTGTTTCTTCTCTCGGTGTTACCGGAACAAGAAGCAAGATCACGACCGATATCGGTGCTATGACCAAGCTGGTCAAAGCCGCAACGGATACTCCGTGTGCGATCGGCTTCGGAATCTCTACACCGGAGCAGGCAAAGGAAATGGCTGCTCATGCTGACGGTGTGATCGTCGGCTCTGCCATCGTCAAGCTCTGCGCCAAATATGGCAGGGACTGCGTTCCTTACATCAAAGACTATGTCGCAAGCATGAAGGATGCTATCCAATAGAAGGACACCCATGTGAAACTATACAATCTATATAAAAGAACTGCCTTACTAAGACATTAGTGAGGATTTCGTAATGAGATGCATATACGAGCAAATGTGGGTGCCTGTCTGAGCCTGAAAGGCGAGTTGGCACAGGAACATTTGCGAATCACGTATATGCAGATCATAGAAACCACAGCGAGTCTAAGTAAGGCAGTTCTTTTATATAGTCACATGGTTTCACATGGGCTGATTTTTTCTCATCTCCTTAAAATCCTATATTGGTAGTCTTAATACTGCTGTATATCTGTATATGCCTGCCGATATTGTAACTATACACACAATCTATATATTTTCCCGTTTCTTAGCCGGTTTCTCACAAATATTTAATATTTAATCTGATTGACACTACCATACGTTAACTTTATAATTGTTACGGCGACAGAAGTCGACATAATAATGAAGTTAGTTGGGGTATCACATGGTCTTTTCCAGTTTGACATTTTTATATATATTTTTACCGGTTACACTGGTTATCTATTATATTGTCCCGAAGCAGTTACGGAACCTGTTCATCCTGATCAGCGGACTGTTCTTCTACGCATGGGGCGAACCAATCTATGTATTTGTACTGATCGCATCGACAATGATCGATTATTTTGCAGGTCTGGTCATTTATAAGGCAGGCGACCGTCAGGCACTTCGAAAGCTTGCACTGATCGTATCGATGGTCATGAATCTGTCCTTGCTTGGCTTTTTCAAATACAGCAATTTCATCATAGAAAATATTAATAACATATTCGGAACGCACTATGGTTCACCGACCTCTCTGCTTCCGATCGGTATCAGCTTCTTTACCTTCCAGTCCATGTCATATACGATCGACCTGTACCGGAAGAACATCTCTGTTCAGAAGAATCCGATCACCTTTGCAGCCTTTGTCACGCTGTTCCCACAGATCGTAGCAGGTCCGATCGTTCGTTATGAAGATGTAGCTGCCGAGCTGAATGAACGTGTGATCGACATCGACCTGATCTGGGATGGTATTCTCCGCTTCGCGGTCGGTCTTGGCAAGAAGGTTCTGATCGCAAATAATATCGGTGTTGTCTGGACAAATGTCAAAGCTATGGACTTATCCGAGCTTCCGGTTGCAACCGCATGGCTTGGTATTGCCGCTTATACCTTACAGATCTATTTTGATTTTTCCGGTTATTCTGATATGGCGATCGGTCTGGGTAAGATGCTCGGTTTCCATTTCCCGGAAAATTTCAATTATCCGTATATGTCGAAGAGTATCAGTGAATTCTGGCGCAGATGGCATATGACCCTCTCCGGCTGGTTCAAGAGCTATGTATATTTTCCTCTCGGCGGAAGCCGCAAGGGACTTGCCCGTACGATATTCAACACCGCAGTTGTCTGGTTCTTAACCGGTGTCTGGCATGGTGCAAACTGGAACTTCATTCTGTGGGGTTCTCTGTACGGTGTTCTGATCATTATAGAAAAGCTGGTTACAACTGCTCTGACAAAAGTAGGAAAGCAGGATATCTTTACAAAGATTCCTTCTATTATAAAACGTGTTTATGCGATCGTCCTCGTCATGCTTGGATGGGTACTCTTTGATACATCAACGATCGCACAGGCATTCTCCTATATGGGACGGATGTTCCGCTTTGGCAGTAGCTTCTACGACAGTTATACCATATATATCCTTGTGAACTTCGGATTGTTATTCATCATTGCGATCATCGGTTCTACGGATCTGCCAAAGAAGCTGGCTGTTAAGCTCGCAGACAAAGTTCCGGCTGTCGGCAATTACGGAAGCGTCATTTTGATGGCGATTCTGATGTTGCTTTCCACCGCCTACCTTGTCAACGCAAGCTATAACCCATTTTTGTATTTCAACTTTTAAAAAATGAGCCATGCAGCATCTGCAACCCATATAGATGTTGGGAGCTTGCTCACAATCATCTATATGAGGTTCGGATGCTATACGGCGAATGCCGTAAATCGAGCCGTCAGGCGAGATTGGCATGGCGATAGCCTTTTCGAGCCGCCAGGCGAGGTTGGCATGGCGATAGCCTTTTCGAGCCGTCAGGCGAGATTGGCATGGCGTTTTGCAAACGCCTATTTATAGAATTTTGTGAGGTGAGCCCTTATGCATAAAAAAATCGGAATTATCATATTTGCATGTATCATCATCGCTCTTCCCATTTTGACACTTGTTAAGCTGCCAAAAGAGAAAGCGCCTTTTTCCGAAAATGAAAATCGTTATCTGTCGGAATTTCCAACCATCAGTCTTTCCTCCATCAAGGACGAGACATTTATGAACGGTTTTGATTCCTGGTTCTCTGACCGGTTCTATGGCAGGGAACAGTGGATCTCAGCCATGAATGATTCTGAACGGTTGATAGGCAAAACAGAGATTTCAACAGTATATACAAAAGACGATCGGATGATGCAGGTACTTTCGGATTATGACGATATCGGTGCGGCATATGATGCTGATAAGATCCATACAAATCTTGCTGTCATTAACAGCTTCGCTGCAAAGCATCCGGAGATTCCAACCTACTTCATGCTGTGTCCGACCTCTGTCGGTGTCTATGGAAATTCCCTGCTGCCTTCGGCTGTTAAGAATGTATCAGTTGATGAAAAAGACATGATCGAATCCTGTTATAACGAACTATCCAGTGTGACACCGATCAATATATATAATGCCTTAAAGGAACATGATAGCGAGTATATCTATTATCGTACCGACCACCACTGGACATCCCTTGGTGCTTACTATGCATATCAGTCTGCCGGAGCAGAACTTGGATATACTCCTTATGAATTGAAGGATTTTACAAAGGAAACCGCCAGCACAGAATTTCAGGGAACCCTGTTCTCAAAGACCTTAGATCAGTCTGTTACAAAAGATGAGATTGATTTCTACACTCTGGCAGATAATAGTGCAACACCATCCATGACAACCTCGAATGGACTTGATAAAGAAGCTTCCTATGACTCCATTTTCTTCCGTGACTATCTGGACGTCAAAGACAAATACGCATCTTATACCGGACAGAATGTTGCAGTTGCAACAATCAGCCGTAACAAAGCATCCGATGCGGCAAATGATTCAAATATTTCGGATTCTGAAAACCGTTCCATTCTTGTGATCAAGGACAGCTATGCGAATTCAATGATACAGTTTCTGATCAATAACTACGATACCGTGACCATGATCGACCTGCGGTACACGAATCAATCGATCAGCAATCTGGTAAATGTCGAAGACTACGATCAGGTATTATTCTTATATAACTGCATTACTTTTTCCGATGAAAACGACCTTATAAAAGCAGGCTTATAAAAATAAAGGTACCTCAGGATGTCATACAATTATGTTAAACATTCTGAAGTACCTTTTACTTTATGAATAAAATATACAATCTGTTTCTAAATACCAAAGTTCTGAACGTAGTAATATTTATATCCACAATTATCACTGGATACTGCTACAAATACACCAACACCAATTTTACTGAATAGTGGCAATTTCATATTTGCATCATGTCCCGGTGAATTTTTCCAGGCTGTCATTGCTGCATCTGCAGAAGGATAGCCGGCTGCAATATTTTCGCCATTCATTTCTGATGAAGCAGTAAAACACTGAGTACCATCCGGTCTTGTATGTGAGAAGGAATAAGAGCACTCATATGCTCGTACTCTTGCAGAATTCATCAAGCTCTGTGATCTTGTCAATTCATTAAGACCATTTGCCTTTCTGTAAGCATTTAACTGACGGATGATCGCATTTTCTGCATCATAATCAAAATATCCATATACCTGCTTTGTACTGCCATTACTAAGCTTGATCGTATACCAGCCGGTTGCAGAATGTCCGGTTGTTTCTTTTACAGGTGTTCTGGAATCCGTAACAACTCCCTGTGAATTTACATAGATCTCTTTATCTGATGATATCCTATACCAACCGGATTTGGTAACACGTACACCATCGGAACCAAAATACAACAGATATTTACCAATGTATTTTGTTGTATTTCTCCACATTACATATTTGCCATTTTTGTATTCATAGCATTTCATGGACTCCACATAGTAGATTCTGGATGCCTTTCCGGTTGCATCAAAGTAATAGATCTTGCCATATGCCTGTGCCCACTTGCTTCTGAACTTATCCCAGCCTTTCTTTGTGCTGACATAACATTTCCATGCACCGTGATCCTTCTTCAACAGATAATCTACGGTATCGGAACCCTTTTCGCCGACCAGAACATGACGATTATCATTGATCTTATACCAGCTATGCTTCGTCTGACGGATACCATTTGCACTGAAATAATACACGTTCCCATTTGCCAGACGCAAAGTATCATTCTTCACATACTTCCATTTACCACCGGAATACCGCTTTGCCTTTTTGCTGGCACCATAGTAGATCGTGGTGACCTTGCCTTTTGCATTCGCATAATACTGGTTATGTGAGATTGTCACCCATACCTTTTTCTGCGCTTTCCATTTGCCATTCTTTTTCAGATAATAACGGAAGAACCCATTCTTCTTCACCAGCTTCTTCGTTACCTTGCCTGCCTTGCTGTAATATTCAAAACGGCCGGAACTCTTCTTTACCCAGCCTGAACTTGCAGCAAGTTCTGCACTTTCATCTGAAACAACTGTACTGTTTTCTTTTATCTCTCCGATAAACTCTGTCGCTGCCATTGCAGGTGTTACACAGAAAGAACACACCAGCGCAACAAGTAAGATACTCATTGCAGCCTGCTTTAAGATGTTTTTCATACTCCCATCTTCCTTTCCTTTTTTATTTTAAACCAGATATTTTCATCTGATCTGTTTCAACTATTATACCGGACATTTCTGCATCATACCCCTTCATTTGTAAATGGAGGTATAAAACTTTCTGATGCCGTTTCCCCTTCCTGGATGAAACCATTTTCTACACCGATCGAAATCGCATAATCAACCAGTTCATCATACTCCCGTTCCGTCAGTTTGCGGTTCAGTTCCGGGAATTTCTTACCGATACCCTCCATCGGCGTATACTGGTTCATAATACTGATGTAAATATTATTTCCATATGTTTTATATAAGTAACGAATGACAGCCTTGGAATCCTCGATACATCCCGGAAGCTCCAGATGACGGACAATAACACCACGCTTCATGATGCCATCCTCGTCAAATGTCGTCTGATCTCCTCCAACCTGCCGTACCATCTCCGCCAGTGCCGTTTTCGCCACCTCCGGATAATCCGGTGCGTGACTGTATCTCGCCGCCAGTTCTGCCGACATATATTTAAAATCGGGCAGGTAAATGTCAATGTATCCATCTAACAGCTTCAGGGCGTCGATCTCCTCATATCCACTGCAATTATAGACAAACGGAAGATTGAACCCCTGCTCCTTTGCCATATCGATTGCCTCTATGATCTGAGGAATAAAATGATCCGGCGTTACCAGATTGATATTATTGGCTCCCTGCTCTTTTAACTCAAAGAAAATTTCCGATAAGCGCTTTATCGTGATCTCTTTTCCATTCAAGCCCCCGGATATATCATGGTTTTGGCAATATGCACATCCAAGTGAACAACCGGAAAAGAATACCGCGCCCGATCCGTTCTCTCCGGAAATGCAAGGCTCCTCCCACATATGCAATGCCGCCCTTGCGGCTGATATTGATAATGTTTCATTACATGCCCCTGTCTGTCCGTTTATGCGGTTCACCCCGCATTTTCTCGGACACAGGTGGCAGCTTTCCAGTAATTTTCTAAGTTTCATCCTATCTTTCCCACGATCGTCTGTGCGAATTCCTTCAGCTTTGATTCCGGCATATCCTCGATCTTACCTTCATCCATCAGACCGGCAAGTGCAGGGTCGATTGGAAGCTTTACGACCGTCTCGATACCGAAACGATCCTGTATCTCCTCTACTTTACTCTCACCGAAGATGCTGTGTTCTTTGCCGCAATCCGGGCATTTGAAATATGACATATTCTCAACCAGACCTAAGATACGGATTCCCATATCGTCTGCCATACGGACTGCCTTCTCCACAATAAGAGACACCAGATCCTGAGGTGTTGTAACAATAACTGCGCCATCAACCGGCAGAGACTGGAATACCGTAAGCGGTACATCTCCGGTTCCGGGCGGACAATCAACCAGCATATAATCAATATCTCCCCAGACAACATCTGTATAAAACTGTTTTACTGCTCCCGCGATGATCGGACCACGCCAGATAACCGGTGCCGTCTGATCTTCGATCAACAGATTGATCGACATCATCTTGATTCCGGTCTTTGTTTCAACCGCATACAGGAAATCATCGCCTCTCTCCGGTTCTTCATTTATTCCAAATGCTGTCGGAATCGAAGGTCCGGTAATATCTGCATCCAGAACCGCCGTTTTATAACCAAGACGATTCAAGGTAACTGCAAGGGATGTCGTTACGGATGATTTTCCAACACCGCCTTTTCCACTGATAACTGCTATGATATGTTTGATCTTTGTTCCTTCATGTGGTGTTTCAAGTAAACTCTGAGGAGCAGTTCTTGATGAACAGCTCTCTCCACAACTACTACAATTATGATTACAACCTTCTGCCATTTTCTTGTACTCCAAATTTCATTTCATATTTTTTCAAGTCTTACAAATACATATACTTTCTATATGAACCGCCATGTACTTATTCATACTGACGGAACCATGCACATTCTTCCTCATTGCACTGTACGCCTTCCGGGTTTTTCAGATTAATGTGAAATACATGTCCGCTGTCCGGATGTTTCTCTCCAAATGACCGGATCACATGCCGGACACCCAGCTTCTCCATTCGTTCATCCAGATGAATGGTCTGAAATCTCAGATCATCATTTACACTGTACATCAGATATGCCGGTGGAAAATCTTTCGTCAGATACTCAAGCTGTGAAAGGAACAACTTTCTCTGCTCTTCAGATACTACATAACTTCCATCTTCCTTCTTCATATACCAGTCAGAAATATTATCCTCCCGCTTGTCCATCTCATATGCTCCGCAGTTCAGGCACACAGCCTTTGGAAGTCTGTCATATGTAAAGAAATCCAGCTTGCTCCGATACGCTGCATTCCCGGCAATAATACAGTAATTTGCCGTAAGCTGCGCTCCTGCTGAATCCCCCAGCATATAAAACTTTTCCGTATCCAGATGAAGCATCCCTGCATTCTCGTGAATATAATGGATAATGTATGCCACATCCTCAATCGCTGCCGGATATTTGTTCTGAGGTGCCAGCCGGTAATTAAAATTCACAACCGCAAATCCCTTTGATGCCAGATGGCAGCAATAATAACTATACAGCTCTTTATCTCCATAAAACCATCCACCGCCATGAACGCTGACGATCACCGGATATGTTGTCTGCGCATCCGGCTCAGCCGGATAATATATATCAAATAAACTGTTTGATGCATAACGTTCAGAATCAAGATTCGAAGCATCGTCCGGTTCATTATAATAAATGATTCTTTCATTATCTTCTCTCTGGAAAGATTCATTCCATTTTTTAACGTCTATCGCTTTCTTATAATCCAAATTCTTGATCTGAATTACATTATCCGGATATGCCAGTCCTTCATCCCGCTTTGCATCACTGGCACTCCATGCATGCCGCATATTTAACCACGCCGGAAGCTCTGCATTCTTATTTCCCTGCTCTATAATTTCCGAAACATTTTTCATATTATTCTATTTCCTCTAATATCACATAATATATAAGTCTATCTTACTCTCTGACAAATACGAATGCAAGAAAACAATAAACTTCCAGTAAAGATTTAATTAAATTAAGCACGATTCTCTTGTAATCAATGGTTTTCTCGTGTAATATTTGACCATAGTAAAAAATGTATATGACAGAACAGGAGGCTTTTATATGAATAAACTAAAAACCATCTTTCGTTCCCTACACTGGAAAAATATCCTCGGGCTGACCATTGCCGGGCTTATCAATGCCTTCGGTATTACGATATTTTTAAGTCCTGTTAATCTCTATGACAGTGGCATATCCGGTACTTCCATGCTACTAAGTCAGATCACTCCGGAACACCTGTCACTTTCTGTTTTCCTTATTATTTTAAATATTCCACTATTCTTATATGGCTGGAAAAAGCAGGGATCTACCTTCACCATCTATGCGATCTATGTAGTTGCGATCTACTCTCTGGGTGCATGGTTGATTACAGATGTCCTTCCTGTCGATGTCCGATTTGTATCTCCGCTTGCAGGCTCCGATCTGCTTCTGTGCGCACTCTTTGGCGGTCTGATCTCCGGTGCGGGAAGCGGACTTGCGATCCGTTTTGGCGGTGCAATGGATGGTATCGAGACACTTGCAATCATATTTGCCAAACGCCTTGGCATCACCGTCGGAACCTTTGTTATGGCATATAATGTAATGCTTTATATCATCTGTGGCATTATCCTGAACAGTTGGATCCTGCCTCTCTATTCCATCGTTACATATATGGCTGCACTTAAGACTATCGACTTTATCGTAGAAGGTATTGACCGTTCCAAAGCCGCCTATATCATTACAACGAAGCCACAGGAAATCTGTCAGGAACTCTCGGATACATTTTCCTGCGGTATAACGATGATCGATGCAAAGGGCTTCTATTCGGATCAGGAAAAGACCATGATCTACATTGTTGTAAACCGTTTCCAGATTGGAAAGATGAAGAATATTGTCCATGAACTTGACGATAAAGCCTATGTCTCCATCAGCGAGATTGCCGAAGTTTACAGCTTTAACAAACAATAATAACATCCTGATAACTTATCTACATAATCGAAACAGGCACCGGTAACAATACCGATGCCTGTCTTGTGTAAATACTTATGTGTTTATATGCCTGTGAATTATTCAGCAAGCTTTTTTAAAGAGATATTTGATACTGTGATTGTAGATGCAGGGGTATCAACATCCGCAATCTTACCCATAGAGAGGAAGAATCCAGCATCAGTATCTGTCTCTTCATTCATTGTGAATGTAATGGTTTTTACAACCTCTTCATTCTTTGGAAGAACAATTGTTTCTCCACCATACCATTTATAAGTGTTGCTCATGAAATTCAATAATACCGTTCTTGCTTCGGTTGACTTTAAAGTAATACTTGCTTCATAGGTCTTTCCATTTTCCAATGCCAGTCCCGTCTGCTTCAACTGTACATTCCAGTCAGCAGTTCCAACATCTGATAATTCATAAGTGATAACACCCTTATCAACTGTCTGTGTTCCAACAGCATCACCCATAATACCACCTTCCCAGTTTGAAAGTCCATTGTCTCCCTCTGAGAAATCTGCGTTCTTGATCAGATTCACATCTGACTCCGTCTCATCAACCTTTGGAGCATCAATTTTCTCAAGAATAATATCATCAATACAGATTCTATGCTGCTGTTTGATCTGAACACCGCCTACAGCACCCATAGAAATACTTAAAATTGTTCTAGGATCACTCTTGTTCTTCATCTTGAACTCAACAACAATAGACTGATATTCATCTGTAAGATCAACTGTCTTTGATCCTGAATATGGTGTCCAGTCATCATCAGATGAACCATCTCTCTGAAGTGCAACCATAAGCTTACGGTTCATATCTGATTTTGCCTTTAATGATAGTCTGTACCACTGACCTTCTTCAAGACTAATATTGTTCTGCTTTAACTGGATCATCCAGTCCTGAGCACCTGTATCCTTGATCGTAAAATCTGCTGCATAATCTTCTGTCTGACTGTCAACTACATAAGATACATCTGTGCTGCCTTCTGCATATACTTGGTAACCGGAGAAACCTGCCTTAAAACTTCCGTTCTTAATCAGTGTATTTTCAACAACGCGAACATTGTCCAAATAGATCGTTCCCTTATTTCCAAGGAAATATGTTATTGTCTTAAATGCATCAGTTAACTCTTCCGGTGTTTTAAATACATAGTTAAATGTCTGTTTGTCTGTTGTTACATCTGCAGTAAATGTTTCACCTGCAATAACTACATCAAGCTGCATATCTGTATCTGCCTGTGCGTCAAAGCTCAATGCATATTCTGTCTCAACGTTAAGTGGAAGACCATCCTGTGAAAGGATTACATCCGCTTTATTCTTTGTATCAGCCTTTACCATAAGACGACGGCCATCTGCCAATCCTGTTACGCTAACTACTGCCTGGCAGTTATTTGTCACAGTCCAGTCACCGAGACGATTCTTACCTTCCTGAAAACCACCATTGTAAATATAGTTACCATCTGATAAAGGTTTTTTACTATTATCAATTTCCTTCTGTGCTGTCTTTTTAATTGATACATTTGTAATGTATACAGTAGCTGTTGAATCTGTAGCACCGAAATTGAACTCCAGACGTGCATTTGCATCCGGCTTATCCGTCATGGTGTATGTATAAGTATAGGTCTGCTTCTCTGTTTTCAGGTCAACAACCGTATCATTCAGATAACGCTTGTAGGAACGATCTGGTGCAGATACATCTACTTTCATAGTACGTGCTTCATCTGCCCATGCATCAAATGTTACTGTATATTCGCCACCTTTTTCTGCAGGAATTGATGGCTGAACAAGCTGAATACTGTAATCAACTGTTCCGGCTTTATCTGTATGTATTTCAATTGCCTTGTTTTTAATAACTGCATTTCCTTCTCCTTCTAAAGCGGTAAGGAATTTCCAGTCTATGTCATCTGTGAGATCTTCTGCTTTAGCAAAATCTCCATTGTTTACATAGTTTCCATTTGCATCCGGATCACGGATAATTACTTCGTTAACAGGTTTTTCTACATCTTCATTGTAACTGTCCTTCTGATATACTTTCACATAATCAATACTATAACTCTGAGTATTGATATAATCTGCATCATCATCCGGATATCCAACCCATGATCCACCAACTGCAAGATTTAAGATCATGTAAAATGGCTGATCAAATGGTGCAGGATAAGCAACCTCTGTCTCACCCTCAACTGCTGTGAACCAGTCATTTGTCTCATGATATTTTATTCCATCTACATACCATGTGATCTTACCCGGCTGCCAGTCACATGAAAATGTATGATATTCATCTGCAAAATTTCCATTCTCTAATGTATATGTTCCCTGCTTTTCCGCATGTGGACTTCCATAGTGAATCGTGCCATAAACCTTATCTGTTTCCTGCCCCATAACTTCCATAGCATCAATCTCACCACATCTTGGCCACTGTCCATACAGATTTTCATCTGTTGGCATCATCCAGAAGGCCGGAAGGAAACCTTTTCCACTTGGAACCTTAGCTCTTACCTCAAACAATCCATATGTAAAATCATGCTTACCCTGTGTATTGATTCTTCCTGAAGTAATAGAATATGAACCATCTTCATTCTTTGTCTTGACAGGCTGGATAACCAGCTTTCCATCCTTTACATATACATTCTGATCAGACTTTACATATGCCTGTAATTCACTGTTTACCCATCCTGGTGCATGCTCTTCATAATTCCAGTCATCCTCATTTAACGCATCACCATCAAAGTCATCTTCCCATTTCAGATTATATCCATCATAAGAAAGCTTGTTGTCTTCATCGCCCTTGTTATCCTGGTCGTCTTTATCATCCGGCTTGTTTGGTGTTACCGGCTTGTTTGGCGTTACCGGCTTGTTTGGTGTTACCGGTTTATTGGATGGCTCAGTTTTCTTCTTTTTAATAGTAATTGTACATTTTGCCTTCTTTGCACTTCCATCTTTAGCCGTAGCTGTAATTGTAACTTTTCCAGCCTTTTTACAGGTAACAACACCCTTTTTACTTACTGTTGCAACCTTCTTATTGCTTGAAGTAAACTTTACACCCTTTACACTGGATTTTTTAGGTGAAACTGTTGCTTTTAATTTTACCTTTTTGCCAACCTGTGTTTTCACCTTGCTTTTATTGAGCTTTACAGATTTAACAGGTGTTCCAACAATAACCTTCAAGGTTGTCTTTTTCTTCTTATTTACCTTGCTTCTTACTGTTATAGTTGTTTTTCCCTTTTTCAATGCCTTGATTTTACCGTTTTTACTTACGGTAGCAACCTTTTCATTTGAAGATTTGTAGGTTACTTTCTTACTGATTTTTCCATTTACAGTTACTTTTGTTTTCAACTGGTATGATTTCTTTGCTTTTAAAACAAGCGTTTTTGTCTCAGGCTTTACAATCGATACCGTCTTGATTGTTGCTTTTTTTGTTGTTGCAGCCATAACCGGCATCTGGATGGTGCTTACTAAAAGTGTAAGAGCCATTAAAAAAGCAATAATCTTTTTTGCATTTTTCATGAATACATACCTCCCGTATAAATTTTTGTTATGCAAATAGTATAAGAAGACTACTGTTTTCTTTATATCGTTTATATTACTTTTATATCGTTTTATTGACCATAGTCATGTTTTATGATACAATTTATACAAATTTACTAATAATCTTATTGTTTTATCTGTCATATTTACTATATAGTCTTATGACTGTTTTATACGAACGGGGATAGAATATGCAACTGAAAAAAGAACTTGTATACCGAGAATTTGTTCAAAGGGAAAATAATCTTCTGCGGGCTCCATACAATCCGGAGGTTTCCTTTTATACAGCGATAAAAGAAGGAGATGTAGCAAAGGTTGAACAGCTGTGTCAGGAATCCTTATTAGATAAAGAAGGATTAGGCACTTTGTCCGACCACTATCTTCAAAACATAAAATACCATTATGTCATTACAACAGCAATTATTGCACGTTACTGCATTGAAGGTGGTATGGAATTGTCAAATGCCTACAGTCTGAGCGATTTCTATATCCAAAAAGCGGACCGTTGCAAAACGCCAGAGGAAGTTGCAGCACTTCATCCTGCCATGTGTATGGATTATGCGAAACGAATGCGAAACCTTCGAAAATCCAAAATATCATCACTCCATATTGCTGTCTGTCTGGATTATATCTATGATCATCTTCATACCCATATCACAGCAGAACAACTTGCTAAGCTGACAGGATTAAATATCTCCTATCTATCCCGGCTTTTTAAAAAGGAAACCGGTCAGACAATCAGCAACTATATTCGTGATAAAAAAATTGAAACAGCGAAAAATATGTTACTTTATTCTGATTTCTCGCCTTCTGAAATTGCCTCAATTCTGGCATTTCCCAGCCAGAGTTATTTTACAGAAGTATTTCGAAAGACAACTGGAGTCACTCCAAGAAAATATCAGGAATCTTTTTTACGAACAACTGCCCTTGGAAAATAATACAACAACTATCTGTGCATATCTTGTGTTATACTGGATATGCACATTTTATTTTATATTATAGTGTAAGCATAGCTCACTCAATGCATTCGAAAAATCATCCCTTGCAAGCAAGTGATTTTTCAGCATTATATCATGAGCTTATTTCAAGGAGGCACATATGTCTATATTATCATCTATAGAACCGCAAAATGTATTCCATTATTTTGAAGAAATCTGCTCCATCCCACATGGCTCCGGTCATACCGATGCGATCAGTAATTATCTGGCTGCATTTGCCGAAGCACATGAACTGAAATATATCAAAGATGCTTCCAACAATGTCATTATCTTTAAGCCGGGAACATCCGGCTATGAGACTTCCGCCCCTGTCATGCTGCAGGGACATATTGACATGGTTGCTGTGAAAGAAAAGGACTGCCCGATCAATATGGATACCGACGGTCTGAAACTCAAGTTGGAAAACGGCATTATCAGCGCAGAAGGCACGACCCTTGGCGGTGATGATGGAATCGCTGTCGCATTTGCACTTGCAATACTCGACTCTCACGATATCCCACATCCACCACTGGAAGCAGTTTTCACGGTTGATGAGGAGATCGGCATGCTCGGTGCGGCGGCTCTTGACTGTTCGCCACTTTCATCCCGTATCATGTTAAATCTCGATTCTGAAGACGAAGGCTATCTGCTTGTCAGTTGTGCAGGCGGCGCAACCGCAGATGTTCAGATCCCTGTTAAATGGGAAAATACGAACGAAAAGGCATCTGCCTATAAGCTCTCTGTCTCACATGCCTGTGGCGGTCATTCCGGTGTCGAGATCAACAAGCAGGGTGCAAATGCCAGCAAGGTATTAGGGCGTGTTCTGAACGCACTTGCAAATGATTATGATATGAAATTATCCACGCTCTCCGGTGGCTTAAAGGATAACGCCATTCCGACCGATGCAGAAGCTGTCGTTATCTTTTCTGATAACGATATGTCTGATATAAACACACCAGACCATGCAGATATTTCATCAAATTCTGCGCACGCAAGCCTTCAGGATCTAATCTCCAAATGGAATCAGATCATCCGTCATGAATACACCCATACAGACCCGGATATCTATATCACCTTAGAGCCTGTTGATCTTCCGGCAGCCACAATGACAGATACATCTACCCATACCGTGATCGATGTCTTAATGGCTTATCCAAATGGTGTCCGGAAAATGAGCAAAGATATCGCAGGGCTGGTTCAGACTTCCCTGAACCTTGGTATCCTGTCAACGATCAAACCGGACGGTCAATCAACAAATGGCATGGTATCTTTTAAAAGCTCCGTCCGAAGCAGTATCGGAAGTGAAAAAGATGCCTTGCTTAACAGCCTGAAATCTCTCGCCACTCTTGCAGGCGGAACACTGACAGTAGCCGGAGATTATCCTGCATGGGAATACCGGGAGGATTCTCCACTTCGCGATCTGATGGTGAAAATATTCAAACAGCAGTATGGAAAAGAACCTGTAATACAGGCACTCCATGCCGGTGTAGAATGTGGAATCTTTGCTTCCAAACTGCCGGGACTTGACTGTGTATCCTTCGGACCGGATATGGACGATATCCACACAACCAATGAATCCATGAATGTGGAAAGTGTCCGCAGAACATGGGAATATACACTTGAAATATTAAAAGAATTAAAATAATACATCTTACAAAAAGGAGCTGACACCTAACAATTCTATTGTTATCGTGTCAGCTCTTATCATAATTACCTTCCCTTATTCCTCTCTCAGATCCTTTAAGATTCTTTGTCTTTTTAATTGAATAACATCCATAAAAATTGCCACTATCTGAATAAACAGAACAAATGCTAGCACCCGTGCTATGCTTTTCCAGCCATCAACTAACACAATATTTTTTGTTATTTCTGGCAAATATAAGCGGCACAAAAGTGTCACTATAAAGACAGCTACAATAGATACAACAATTCCCTGACCAATCTTGGTCAGAAGCATCGGCAAAATAATACTGCTGTCTGTGCGGCCAATTGCCTTCAGGATGGCAAAGTTATGTCTGCGTCGAACGAATGTCAGTGCATGGATATATAAAACTGCCAAGAAATTAATTACCATAATGATTACAAAAATTCCATAAGTACCACCCTGAATCGTTTTCTTATTATCCTGATCCCGGATGTAATCTGTCAAAGTATCAAAGAAAGAATATTCATATACAGGTGCATGTGTATTCAGAAACTCCGCCGCCTTTAATTCATAACCCGGTTTTACATTTATATTAATAAGTACATTTGTATAATCGAATTGTTTTTTAAACAGCTCTTCAGGAAGAATGATAGCGATTCCATTCTGATCCTTCCAGTTTAAGAATCTGCTCCTTCCGAAAACCGGGACTTCTCCCCCTGAAAATACCGGTCCTTCTTCCTCCTGACGACCCGCATACCTTAGTGTATCCGGGATATCATTTAAAATACAATCTTCTGTATTCTTATAATTATCAATTATGATCACTCCCCCAGATTGGACAAACTTATTATAGCTGACCTCCTGTGACATCTCTATTTTTCGGTTATATTGTTTTTCACTGACACCAACGATCTCACACCACACACCCTTTTCATCATCTGAAAATATCAAATCATCTGCATAGTCCATATTGATAAGAGAAGGATCAATGAAAAACTCACCCATAGTATCATAAACCTCATCATAGTAGGAAACGCCCGGTATGAGATTTTCAAAATCATCCATATGGCTGACATCATCGGATATTAGTGAAAACTGTACATCCTGACTTTCCTCAGACAATAACTGATATGATACATAACGATTTACCATAAGAACCAGCATCGTTACCATTCCGATCAATACAAGAGACAGGAATGAAAATACCTTTTCATAATCTCCGGTATCCCGAATGGAATACCGCATCATGATATTTCCTTTTTCAGATCCACGTTTATCCTTTACCTTATAATTGTTTCTGCCGCCTTTCATAATATCGATCAATTTCATTCTGGAACGATATATTAATACAGGACAGATTCCAACTACAAAATCCAAGACACAGATTCCCAAAATGACCAAATATGAAATTGGCTGGAACTGTGGAGCAAAATGCTCCAGTGGGATGGTTCGTAATGACTGTATAAGTTTAAAGATCAAAATGGTTATATATCTTCCAAGTATAAGTCCAAGCACACATCCAATGATTATTAGAATGAAACCCTCCAGGAAATATGCCGAAAAAATATAGCTATTTGAAAATCCAAGACTCATAAGGATTCCCTGCTGATTATTTCTTTCACTCATATACGACAGGAAAATATGAATACCAAGAATGAGTGAAGTGAGTATGATCAGTATGATAAAACCCATGAGGAGTTGTCCAATATTGGTATCCTCCAGTCCGCCTGATCTGTCAATCTCTATCGCGTTCAGATCTCCATTTGTGATCATATGGTATCCTTCCATAAATCCATGGGCGGTATCACCATTAAAGATCTGCTTAGTACTCAGATCCAAATATTTTTTTATTGCTTTATATCCCGGTTGATAGTCCCGTCGATCATTAAAATGAATATAGATGTTGTATAAATTTCCCCGTGTACTTCCATTTACGATCGCAACCTTATAGACATCCTGTGTACTATAATCATAATCATTTAAAATTCCACTGATCATATAGGTCTGATCCTTGAAGGTAACTGTGTCTCCCAGATCAAATTGTTTTGCAATATAAACATTTTTGTATTTGGCTGTTGCCGATATAGCAATCTCATTTTCTTTTTTGGGAAAACTACCCTTTTCTAATTGGTAATGATTCATAGTGATCGAAGCTGCATCACTATCCACGATACATAATTCATTATTTACATTTGCAACTATTTTTTCTACACCAAGTGTTGCCTGATCCTTATACTGCTCCAATATCCAGTCACGAACCTTATATGTTACATTATGTAAAGTAATATTGTATTCTCCATTTGTCTGATACGCATTTTGCAGCCGCATATCCTGAAATGATATATATGCATTGATCGAGGAAAAGATAAGCATAACAGAAAAACAAATACTTATAATTGCCCGAACCGCTTTTTTCCTGTTGTGCAGGATATTGTGAAATATCAATCGGCACTTCATATTGTTTCCCCTCCTTAATTCTGCCGGATTCTTCCGTCAACAAGATGAATACAGTGATCTGCCTGCTTCGCAATATCAGCATCATGCGTCACCATGAGCAAAGTCATGCCATATTCATTTGTTGTCTGTTTCAACAGATCAATGACACGTCTGCTGTTCTCCGAATCCAGATTACCGGTTGGTTCGTCTGCCAGTATGATCCTAGGCTGATTGATCAACGCCCTCGCGATCGCAATCCGTTGTTGCTGTCCACCTGATAACTGATCCGGATATTTATTTAAAAGATCTTTTATATCTAATTGTTCTGTCAATGTATCAAAATAATCCTTCTTACATTTCTTTACACATTCGTTTGCGATCATAATATTATCCCGACATGTAAGAACCGGCATTAACTGAAAAAACTGGAATACCATTCCAATCATTTCCCGACGATATCGTAGACAGTCTTTTTTACCATAGTCCAATATATTCCTGTCTTCAACCAATATGCTTCCAGAATCCGGCTTATCAATCAATCCGATCATATTTAATAATGTTGTTTTTCCGCTTCCACTTTTGCCTGTAATAACTGTAAATGTATTTTCCTGAATATCTGCACTAACGTCATTAAGCGCCAGACAACAGGAATCTCCTTCTCCATACTTTTTTGTCAAATGTTCTATTTTTATCATGATATCCACCTCTCTGCGCTCAATATTTTTATTTAACAAAAGCACGTCATATTTTCCGTTTACAGTCAATTTTTCTTGGTATTAATAATACGGAAAATATAACGTGCTTCATTATTTGAAGAATCGCTTTCTGCTTTTATCCCCTCAATTTGGATCTCTGACTATCTGCAAATGCATCCAATCCTTCCGGTTCTTCTGGCTGATAATATTTAAATCTACATATATCAGAAACCAGTGGAGCAATAACAGCAGCCACAGCACAGAGCTGTACTCCAAACTTACAAATAAGTCTGGTAACTCTCTTCTTCATATGATCCTCCCCCTTTCTATTAATTTGCCCTTTAAACAAAACGGTTTGATATAAAATCCCAACCGCAGGTACAGTGTAGCACATTCTTTCAAAAAAGTATCAATTTTGAACCGAGTGGTCGAAATTCGATACCGAACGGTAATTTTTTGACCATTCGGTACTTAATTTTGACCATTCAGTACAAAAAAACACATTTTTTTTCGAAGTGTGATATGATAATCATAAGTGTAATTTTTTAAAGGGGGATACATACGATGAAACAATTTGGCTCTTATCTTGCAGATACACTGGCGAAAGACAATCAGATTCCGGAAGAACAGCAGGCAGTTTATGCCTATTTATTCGATTATCTGATTGAATCACTTCTATACGATGTGTTTGTACTGATCATCGGCATGATCTTTCACCATACAGGTGCCACAGTCTGCTATCTTCTGGTAACCATACCCTTACGTCACTTTGCCGGAGGTTTCCATGCAAATACCAGACTTGGCTGTACAATCCTGTCTTATGGCATTTTCTTTCTGACAGTTTTCCCCTCATCGTTTCTTGTATCTTTGATAAGACCTGCCTGGCTATGGATCATACTTTATATCCTGTCCTGGACCTTCATTCTCCCGGTCGCGCCGGTTGACACAAAGAACAAACGACTGTCAGCAGAACAAAAGAAAAAACTGTTTCATCGATGTATAACAACCTGTATAATTATAAGTGTTCTGGTTCTTATTTTATGGATAACCCACCGGACACTATATTATGGAACGATCACGATCTGTATGCTCGAAAGCGTGATCAGTGTTTATATCGGAATTTGGAAAAACAGGAGGAACTTATGATCTTACGGATCGCTATATGTGACGATGTACAAATGAATATTACCTGTCTTACGGAACATATCAGACACTACATGGCATCCTATAATGTTCAGTTTGAAATTGAATCTTTTACATCCGGAGAAAAGCTCCTGCAGGCACAAAAAGAACGTCCATTTCATATTCTTCTGTTGGACATTGAGATGCCTCAGATCAATGGTATCACGATTGCCAAATATCTCCGTGACGAATTATACGACGATGTCTTTATTGTTTTTGTTACATCATATCCGGAGTACATGCAGGAAAGTTTCGAAGTCCAGCCGTTCCAGTTTCTAACCAAACCAGTCACTTATGGAACAGTAGAAAAGCTTTTATCCGATATCATACGAAGATACCAACACTCTCATATAACCAAGATCATAGTTGACTACTATGGCGCTGAGCATCTGATCCCGATCAATGATATCATTTACATGAATACGATCAAAAGTGAAAAACGTTTTCTGGAATACCATTTAACAGATACGATATTAAAAGGGGAAGGCACCTTACAGGACTGGGAAATCCGTCTGGAAAATCAGGGTTTTTGTTCCCCATATCGTGGATATCTGATTAATATCAGACATGTTCAGATCATTCAGGCAGCCTATATATTAATGGATAATGGATCGCATATCCCTGTAAGCAGAAGAAAACTTACCCAGATCCAGCAGTTATATGCTAACCGTATCATCCATGTTTTAAATTAGCAGAAAGAAGAAGCCACAAATGATAGATTTCTTAAATATAATCAGTTTTCTATTTGACAATTCATTACTATATATGTTTTACCTGACCATGTTTGAAAAGAAAAAAAGCCAGACTAAATTTTATTGGATCATTCTTGCCTTTATCTTATCCGATACTTTATTCTGGTTTGTTTCCCGTCCCTTATTCAGTAATGTTTCCTATTGGGCATCGATATTACGGACATCATTAACAGATGTTATCAATTTCGGAATATCCCTCTTTTTTGTTTCAGGGATCCTGTTCCGGATATTGCTTGTTTTCAGTTATTCCATTATTATTTCCATTTGTGAAGAAATATCTTACTATGTCATAAGGCATTTTACAGATGTAACGATACAGTTTGACACATTGCCGGAGATCACCTTCACATCGATCTCTCTGGTGAGCGACCTGCTTCTTCTGCTTGTAACCATGACCATTCATATTATCAAAAAGGAAAAACGGGGAATAAAATCAAAAAAATACTCGGCACTTCTGTTTATTATTCCTTTTCTGTCCTGTATCCTTGTATTCCTTCCTCCTTTTTTTGATATGAATAAACAATCACCAAACGCTTATCTGTTTCTGGTTATTTTTCTGCTTGTTATTAATATCGTCAACTATGTTCTCCTGCAAAACGTATTAAAGGCAGAGTATCTTACACAGGAAGCAAATATGTTGACAGAACAGGTAAATTATCAGCGTCAGAAATACCAGCAGCTTGGAGATGCCTATAAAAATATCCGCGGTTTTATGCATGATATCAAAAAGCATTTATTCTATATTGAAACCTGTGTAAATGAAGAACACTATGATCGTATCATTCCATATGCAAGGGAAACCATGTCTGATCTGGAAGCCAGATACTGTACAATAAACACGGGAAATCTCGTTATCGATGCATTCATAAGCAACCTGAAACTTCAGACAGCCCGTCATAACATCAAATTGACGACTAAACTGAAGATTGATAAGGAGCTGATTCCATGTGATGATTACCACATGACGATCATCCTTGGCAACCTGTTAGATAACGCATTAAATGCCTGTCTGGAAGAACATGGTGGTGAGATCAACATCAATATTCAGACGGTTGAACATACCTTTACGATCTATATTACAAATACCTATCACTTCCCTGTGGGAAAAGAACCTCCGGAAGATATTGAAAATCTGGACTTCATACATGGATACGGTCTGAAAAATGTAAAGAACTCTGCAGAAGCCTGTGGTGGTTTCTGTCTGATCAACTATAACCCAGGACTTTATTCTGTAACCGTTATCATTCCGGAGAAAAAGAGAACTACCTGAATCATATATGATATTTTCCTGCCAGACAGGAGGTATCCATATGTTTCCGGTAGTTTTCTTTTTATCAGAATATATACCCTTAAGCCGAAAAAAAGCCCCAACCCAGCAGCTTCAAATATCTGCCAAATTAGGACTTTTGTAGTGGGCCGCCGGGGGCTCGAACCCCGCACACCCTGATTAAGAGTCAGGTGCTCTACCAAATGAGCTAGCGGCCCGAAGTCGTTTTTATTTTGTTATCTCGCCGACAACGAAATTGATTATATAACATAGTTTATCCAAATGCAAGCATTTTTTTCAAAAAATTTTAACTTTTTTTAATATCGGTTATTTGCATAGATTTTATGCGCATTTTTGTACTATTTTCCTATTGATTTTTATCTTCTTCTGTTATAGCAGCGCGGTTTCTTTTCTCTCTTGCAGCAATCCTGATTCAAAATTTTTTTCACTTCCTCATATCCCCTGTATAAACAAACACACCATTTGTTAAATCCTTTTTTGCAGTAACAGCATGCAGTCACCTTTTTCTGAAATTTATGATCTCCCATTCACAAAAACACCTCCGCTTTTCGTTCAACCTCTGACGGACAAAAATCTCTTCCCCACCAGAAAAAAAGCCTCCTATACCATATTATATGAAGAAACCAGAATAAGTTCCCGGTAATTCCTGATTTCACCATCAAAACCCACGAAAAAACATAAAAAAAACAGCCCCGCTATTTACTTTAAAACCCTAATATTGATATAATGGAACAATGAGCAATGCAGAATTATATATATGTAGAACGAGCGGAAGCTTGCTTACGGCGAGTTCTATATATATATAATTCTATAGTGCGAAGCACTACAACGAGCCGTCAGGCGAGGTGGCATTGCGAATTGACCACATGGTGGGCATTGCGATCCACCACAAAGCCGTCAGGCGAGGTGGCATTGCGATTGACCATATGGTGGGCATTGCGATTGACCACAAAGCCGTTAGGCGAGGTGCATTGCGAATTGACCACATGGTGGGCATTGCGAATTAAGATTATTTTGGAGGAACACCCTCGTGAGACTTAGAAACGTAAAAGGCTCCAGAGAGACAATTGCCGACAACAAATACGTCGTGCACGACGAAGAAAGCATGAAAGGCAAATGGAGCGAATTTTTTGGAAATACAAATCCCATCCACATCGAGATCGGTATGGGAAAAGGACAATTTATCATGGAGCTTGCCAGACGGAATCCGGATATCAACTATCTCGGTATCGAGAAATATTCCAGCGTTCTGGTACGCGCCATCGAGAAACGTGAACAGGAAGAAGACATGACCAATCTTTATTTTATAAGAATGGATGCCGAATATATCGAGAATGTCTTTGCAGAGAATGAAGTAGCAAATATCTACCTGAACTTCTCTGATCCATGGCCAAAAGATCGCCACGCCAAGAGACGTCTGACTTCAACTCACTTTTTCGAACATTACGATCATATCCTTGCGCCGGACGGACGTGTTATGTTCAAGACAGATAACCGCCCATTATTTGACTTCTCTTTAGAGCAGGTACCGGAAGCAGGATGGACACTTGAAAACTACACATATGATCTGCACCATTCCGAATACAACGAAGGAAATATCATGACAGAATACGAAGCAAAGTTTTCTGCTCTTGGTACTCCGATCAACCGACTGGTTGCATATCGAACAAAGAAATAGCATTGGAGAATAACCGTTCATGAAGATAAGAAAGAACCCGAAGAAAAACAGGACAAGACATGCAATTCCTGTCGTTATCCTGTCTACTGTTCTGTTATTTACCATGAGCGTTTTCTATATAGACAGCACGTCATCCTCTGCTGCCGGAACAGACCATTTGTTTCTTCCAGACAGTACAGTTACGAATACGGCATCTGATGACTCTACAAACGAAGGATCAGATAACAGCACAAATGAGGATGGAACAACTGAATACTTAGTTACAACCGAGTACCCTGACGAACCGGGCAAAGCACCGGAGCTTGCGTCCAACTATGCCATCGTACTGGACGCAAATACTGGGAATATTCTATATCAAAAAAACGCTTTTGATAAACAGTACCCGGCAAGTATCACGAAGATTATGACCTTCTTACTTGCCATTGAAAATACAAAGCTGACCGATACTGTAACAATGTCACACGATGCCGTCTTCGGCATTGATCGAGGAAGCAGCCATATCGGTCTGGATGAAGGTGAACAGATCTCTATGGAGGATGCCCTCTATGGTATGATGCTGGAATCCGCAAATGAAGTTGCATGGGGCATCGGAGAATTTGTCTCTGGTGGGAGCATCGAAGATTTTGCTAAGATGATGAATGAACGTGCAGTCAAGCTTGGCTGCCTTGGCACTCATTTTGTAAATGCAAATGGTCTTCCGGATGAGAACCATTATACAACCTGTTATGACATGGCATTAATAACCAAAGCCTGTCTGAAACACGATGAATTCCGTAAAATAACAGGTACCAGAAATCATGTCATTGGACCGACAAATATTTGCGAGGAAGAACGCCAGCTCTGGCAGCACTGTAAAATGACAAATCCCGACAGCAAATATTACTATGAATACTGCGAAGGCGGTAAGACCGGTTATACAAATGATGCATTAAATACCCTTGTTACCTGGAGTAAAAAAGGTAATACCGAACTGATCTGCGTTCTGATGAACTGTAACGGTGCAGCAAATACCTACACTGACAGCAAAGCCATCTATGAGTATTGCTTCCGGAATTATAGTCTCCAGACACCTCTGGCCGACTATACTTTTGACAGCACCCAGACATCACAGACGCTTGATTATTTGAACTCCTATTACAAGACTGATTCCGGTTCTGATATTACATTACAGATTGATAAGGACTATAAACTGAATTTTAATAAAAATGATGATATTAAGAAATTAACTTACAGTATCGAATATAACAAAGAACCGGTAAAAGATGGAGATACTTATACCGTGGGGCATCTGATTCTCTCCTATGGCGGAAATATGATAGGAACAACAGATCTTACCGTAACCGGCTATAACCCGGATGGGAAACAGATTTCATCAAATAACACAGAACATGCAGCCGATGCAACAGTTGCAGCCCCTGCAGCAAAAAAGAAGCTGTCGATCCATCCATTGTGGATCATTCTTGCAGTTCTGCTTCTTCTTGCCGTATTGTTTGTGGCCTATCTGATCCATATACAGAAAGCAAGAAAGCGTCAACGCGCGCTTCAGGCAGCAAGAAAAAAACAATATGAAGAACGCCGACGACAGCTTCAGGAAACATTTGATAATGACCTTGACGAGTAAGGTACAATAGAAACAGCAAAACCTCTTAACAGATATAGAGGAGAATGGAGAATATCATGGATATTTCAACAACGGAAAATCTGAAAACAGTGCGGGATTCCAATCAGGAAATTCTGGACTACTTCAACGAACTGTATGTAGAGAAACTGGAACAGATCCAGACTCTGAAAACAGAACAGTTTGAATTAAAGATCAAAATTGATGAACTTATGAAAACACTGGAGGTCTACTCCTTTAAAAACAGTGCCGGACATAATGTCTTTTCTCCATTTTCTACAACGACAACAACGCAGGAGGAAAAAGCTGCACAGATTGAACAGGAATTAAAAGAGCTGAACGCTTCTAATGCTGCTCTTACAACAAAGATCCACTGCTTACAGGCAGATGCCGACGAGCTGAAGGGCAGGATTACACGCATCCATACAGCAACCAAAAAGCTGGATGCTTTTCTGGATGAAATGGCAGAAGAATTCACAAAGGAAGCGATTGCATTGGAAAAAGAGCCGGTTGAAGAAGACCTTCCGGTTATCAATCATGGCTTCAATATTCTTCGTCTGAAAAAATACGATCAGGATAAATTAGTACAATCCTTACATACCGATATTCTGGAGCAATTAGATCGAACCAGACATACTCTGGATTCCCTGTCATGGCTGATCAAGTCGGATGTCAACCGGGCAAAGGTCACACTTGATGAACTCATCGACTCAACTACATCCATGGAAGATTCTCTGAATGCTATCCTTTTGGGACTTACCGGTGACATTGATGCAACTGTACCGATTGAAACCTTATTAGAAGATACCATTTTCCGATACAAAGATGCTTATCCAGAATGTGTCATTGAATCTGACATTGACTGTCCGGATGCTTCGATCGAGATTCCGGAAATTATCACGATCAGTCTGATCCGTATACTGTGTGAATGTCTGGACAATGTATATAAGCATGCAAATGCAAATCGTGTTGATATCAACATTCAGATCTACAGTGATCAGATATCGGTACATATCAATGATAACGGCATCGGCATTGATGAGAATTACAGTCACACCTCTCCATGGAACAGTGGACTTCACCGCATTCAGGAGATTATTTATTTGTTAAATGGACAACTTAAGATAGAAGGTGATATCATCAGTGGAACAGATATCCGTTTTTCTATCCCGATTGAAATAATGTAGATTATGGGTTCTCCCCCTTAATTATGAAATGAAAAAAAATAAGGACATTTCCTTAATATATAAGAAAGAATTTGAAAGGACAACCTTAATTATGAAAGAAAAAATCGTAAATCTGATTGCAAATCATGTAGAAGGCATGACTGCTGAAGAAATTGCAACTTTTATTGAGATACCACCAAAGCAGGAGCTTGGCGACTATGCATTTCCTTGCTTCAGACTGGCAAAGACTATGCACAAAGCACCAAACCTGATCGCAGCCGATATCAAAGAAGCTATTGGTGATATTGATTTTCTCGATAAGATCGATGTTCAGGGCGCATATCTGAACTTCTTCGTAAAGAAAGATATCTTTGTCCAGACCATGATCGAATCAGCATTAAAGGACAACTTCGGCGGTTCCGATGAAGGTGCAGACAAGGTTATCTGTATCGATTACTCCTCGCCAAACGTAGCAAAGAACTTCCACGTTGGACACCTCAGAACTACTATCATCGGTAATTCCCTCTATAAGATCTATTCCAAACTCGGCTATAAAGTAATCCGTATCAACCACTTAGGTGACTGGGGTACACAGTTTGGTAAGCTGATCGTTGCATATAAAAACTGGGGAACAAAGGAAGCAGTTGAGAAAGATGGCGTTGCCGAGCTTATGCGTCTCTATGTGAAGTTCCATGAAGAAGCAGACCAGAATCCGGAGCTTGTAGATGAAGCAAGAGCATGGTTCAGCAAGATGGAGCATGGGGATGAAGAAGCACTCTCGATCTGGCAGTGGTTCAAGGACATCAGCCTTGTAGAATACAAACGTACCTATGACCTTCTGGGTATGGATTTTGATTATTATCTCGGTGAAAGCTTCTATCGTGACAAATGTCAGGAAGTTGTTGACCAGTTGACAAATGCGAACCTGTTAAAGGAAAGCGAAGGTGCTATGATCGTAGATCTGTCCGACTATGATATGGCTCCATGTATCGTTACAAAGAAAGATGGAAGCTCCATCTATGCAACCCGTGATCTGGCTGCTATTTTCTATCGTAAGAATACCTATCATTTCACAAAATGCTTATATGTAACCGGACAGGAACAGAAGCTGCATTTTGCACAGGTATTCAAGGTAGTTGAGCTTCTTGGAAATGACTGGGCGAAGGATTCTCTGGTTCACATTCCTTATGGACTGGTAAGCTTAGAGGGTGCAAAGCTTTCAACCAGAAGCGGAAATATCATTTATGCAGAAGATATTCTGCATGATGCAATTAAAAAGAGTTTTGAAATCATCTCAGAAAAGAGCCCGAACCTTCCTGATAAGGAAGAAGTTGCCAAGATCGTTGGCGTTGGCTCTGTTCTGTTCAATGACCTTTATAACCAGCGTATCAAGGATGTATCCTTTAGCTGGGATAAGGTATTAAACTTTGACGGTGAGACCGGTCCTTATGTTCAATACACACATGCAAGATGCTCCAGCGTTGTAAGACTTGCTGAGAATTTTGATCCTGCAAAGCCGGTTGATTACAGCACGATCTCTGAACCGGATGCTATGAATCTCTTAAAAGAGATCAGCCGTTTCCCTAAGGTTGTATCGGATGCAGCAGAGAAATACGAACCATCTGTTGTTGCAAGATTCGCTGTCGATGTTGCTCAGGCATTTAACAAATTCTACAACTCCACACGTATCAACGTACCGGAGGAAAATGTAAAGAATGCCCGTGTCATGCTGACATACCTTACAAAGAAAACTCTTCACGATGCATTAGAGCTTCTCGGCATCAATGCACCGGAAGCTATGTAAATCAGGTGATCTTTCATGTCGAAACGATTAAATAAGACAATTAAATGGGATAAACTCGATAACACTGCCAACCTGTTTCCTGTCATTGTAAGCGAAAATGTAAGCAACGTTTATCGTATTTCCGTTACATTGACAGAAGACATAGATGCAGAGCTCCTGCAAAAGGCACTGGATAAGATTCTTCCATTTTTTGATGTGTTTAATCACAAACTAAAAAATGGGATCTTCTGGTATTACTTTGAAGCAAATGAACGACCTGCTCCAAGGGTAATGCCGGAAGACACATACCCTTGTCTGTATATCAATCCCTATACAAATAATGAATATCTGTTCCGTGTTACCTACTATCAGAAACGGATCAATCTGGAAGTCTTTCATGTCTTAACAGATGGAAATGGTGCTCTTATTTTCCTGAAGGAACTGACTTATCAGTACCTCCGGTACAAATACCCGGAACTTGCTGAAAAAGCAGGTAATACCTTAAATGCAGATTCCTCGTTGGATATCGAGGACAGCTACAAGAAGAACTATATAAGACCTGCCAAACGTTCCTATAAAACGGAAAAAGCAGTTATCTTAAAAGGTGAAAAGCTGCCTTTTAATCATTTTGCTATCCTGCACGGCTATATCCCGGTTTCCGAGATCAAACAGGCGGCAGCAAAATATGGTGTAACCATCAACCAGTATCTGCTTGGAACATTTACATGGGCAATCTACAAAGAATACCTGAAAGGGCAGCCTTCCAAGCGTCCGATCAGCACCGTTGTTCCTGTAAATCTTCGCCCATATTTTAATTCCAATACAACGAAAAACTTCTTTGCCGTTGTCTCTGCTTACTTCAAGCCGGAGAAGGATACTTATACATTTGAAGATGTTCTGCACATCATCGCAGATAGTCTGAAGGAACAGATCAATAAAGAAAATCTGGAGAAGCTGTTATCCTATAACGTTTCCAATGAAGTGAATTTTATCATACGTGCTGTTCCGCGTGTCTTTAAGAGCATCGCCATGCGCCGTATCTATAAAGCTTCATTAAAAGCAAATACATCAACGATCACCAACCTTGGAGTTGTATCCGTTGATGATATGTATAAGGAATATATTGACCGCTTCCATGTTGTTCTGTCGATGTCCAAAGGACAGTTCATCAAAGGAAGTGTCATCAGTTATAAAGATACATTGGTCTTCACCTTCAGTTCTGCCATTCGTGAAACATTTATACAGAAAGAATTCTTCCGCCAGATGGTTCGGGATGGAATTCATGTATCGATAGAAAGTAACGGGGTGTATTATGAGTAAATGTAGACGTTGTAACATAGATGTTCTGGACCACTCCCTTTCATGCCCTTTATGTAACGGAGTTCTGGAATATGATCCGGTGAAAGATCCGGAAAGTGAAAAAGACTTTCTTGACCATAGTCAAGAAACTGGTGAAAAGTCAAAATCTGTTATGTATCCGGACATCACGCCTGCAATGCGTCGTATGCGATTTGTTATCAAACTGACAATTTTTTGCAGTATTGTTGTAGAAGGAATTCTGATCCTGATCAACTACCTGACATATTCAAAGGTCAAATGGTCAGCTCTTTGTGGAATCGGACTTGCGTATGCCTGTTTCTCACTGATCTATTCATTTAGGCACAATAAGAGTCATCGAAAGAAAATGCTGGTACAGGCAATTTTTATCATGCCGGTTCTTGTATTGATTGATTATATCCTTGGATATACCGGATGGTCAATCGACTTTGCAATACCTTGTGTTATTGCAATGCTCGACATTGCAATTCTTGTATTGATGATTATTAATACATCAAACTGGCAATCCTATATTTTATTACAGATATATATCATTATTATCTGTGTGATTCTGACAATACTTATGCTTACCGGAAAGTTCTTTAAACATGATTTCTTTATGATCATTGCAGATATTATGAGTGCTCTGTTGCTCGGTGGTACACTGGTCTTCGGAGATCGACCTGCAACAACAGAACTAAAACGTAGATTTCATGTATAGAATTAAGAATTATATTTCAGGCATAGATATTATTTTATAAATGACATCACAGATAATAATCTACAAATATAATTTTTTTAATTACAAATTATCTTATAGTAAAAGCAGTGCCAGCAATTATTTTTCGTTGTGCACTGCTTACTATTAACTAAATTTAGAAAGAGAGATTTTATTAAATGGCACTTTTAGATAAATTAACCTCTGGTTCTTCTACCCCTCCTGATACTTCAGGAATGAGCAAACAGGCAAAGCTTGTATGTGAACTGGTCGCTGATTTTAACAGCAATAATCTTCTTACGCAGATCAGGAATAACAATCGTTCCAAAAGCGACATTGATAAAACATACAAATATCCCGATCACTTCACTAGTGAATTGATTGAAACCAAAAACTTCAAAATGGAGCTGTTAAAGTGGAAAAATTCTCATAATCCATATGTTGTCCTGCAATTTCATGGTGGTGGTTATGTTGGAGCTTTTAAAACACAGTATCGTATGTTTGCCGGATTATATTCAGAACTTGGAAAAGGTGCATCCGTCTTATCCATTGACTATCGGGTTGCTCCTGAAAATCCATATCCTGCAGCATTAAATGATGCTTTATATGCATACGATTGGCTGCTAAATCATGGATACTCGGAAAACCATATTATTCTGGCTGGGGGTTCTGCCGGTGGGGGGAACTTGAATC
>OGOS01000195.1_pt1 | contig 51941 bp, 45 predicted proteins | sample 1552701 | NCBI WGS metagenome assembly OGOS01 (sample SAMEA2580128, study PRJEB22360) | human gut metagenome | biome: human gut; feature: human-associated habitat; material: faeces | place: Denmark | collected 2008/2010
ATGTAACAGGAACATTGGAAGAACTTGGAAAGCCGGTTCTTAGTGATGAAAAGAACAATAAGACTACATATGTTACTTTAAAAGGAATAGATGAATCAAAAAGGCTAGTTGAAGATTACTCAGAGAAGGCGGTTAATTTACTTGAAAGTCTTGGGGGAGATAGTGAATTCCTTAAAAATTTAATTATAAAATTAATTAACAGAGTGAAATAAATGAGTGAACTTTTAGAAAAAATTAATAAACCAAATGATATTAAAAATATAGATAAAAAAAGAAATATAGATGTTAGAGAATTATTTGGATTTTTTATTTGTATATTTTTTATTCTTTTTATATCTATTAAGCGTTTTGGTTTAAATTTAAATTTGACATATACTGATGTTGATGCATCCAGATATTTAAAAGAAGCTATGTCTATTGTAGTCGAACAAAAAATACAAGGTCAGTTTTTAACAAATTTATTAATTGCGCTCGTGATAGAATTATGTCAAATTTTTTTATTACCTATTAATTACTATAAAGCATTAATATTATCGCATATAATCATGCAAATTATTAGTATTTGTATGTTTTATATATTGACTTTTAGAACGGGTGGAAAAAATTCAATTTGGTGGCTTAATACATTAATTACAATTGCATTTTGGTGTGGATTTCCATTGTGTAATACAGTATATGGAACATTTATACAATCAATGAATGGTGCAACTATAATTATGTATATTTTATACTATTTGTTAGATATTGTGCAGAAAGATAGTACTATGTATTGTACAGATTTAATTTTTATTTTAGTTGGAATATTAGGATTATTGATATGTTATCCTTTTTATGGAATGATTTTTGGCCCTTTTTTATTGATAATTTTAAGTATCTGGCTTTTTAAGAATTATAAATTTATCGGAAAAAAGATTTTTTGGACGTTTATAGTTGCAGGCGGAATAATTCTAATAATAGGAAGTATATTTGTTGGGCAGAAAGTAGCAAATTCTTTACAAGTATTTTTAATTAAATTGGCGGATGAAGGATTGACATATAAGAATTTGTATATGGATTTTATTTTTTTTATTCCAATTATTATAATATCATTATATTTTCTGAAAGAAAAAAAGTATTTCAATAAGTTGATTATTTTCTTTAATATAAATTGTATACTTTTTATTGTTATATGGTTTGATTTATATTTGAAAGGATTTTTATCTTCATATTATTATTATCGTATGTATTATATATTATGGATTAGTTTATGGCTACTTACAGTTGAAGTTATAACTATATTATTATATTTAAAAAAAGATATTTATCCTTTGTCCTATTTTGTATTATTTATAGTAGCAGTTTTAATATCTATGTTTGATGTTGATAATAAAATAAAACAATTTAATCCTAATATATATTTTGAAAATTATGACAATGGCACATTATGTCCAATCTATAAATTTAACTATAAATTAATGCAAAGTGATTTTAAAACAATTCTAAGTAATGAAGAATTTGATTTATATGCATATGTTATAGACAACTTGCAAGATGAAAATGTGGTTGCAATTAATTCTTATTCAACGGCTATCCAAACACAATGGTTTTTAGGAATTACAAATGCTGATCAATCAGTTTATTTTAATTCACAAGATAATATTGAACAATATGGTTTATATACGTTATTTCATATGTTGGATGGATATCATATAAAATATATTTTAGTAGAAAAAAATGATGAAATATGTATGAAATATTATAATTCTATTTTTTCAAACTTAGAAGTTATAAAAGAAAATGATGGCGGATATATATATAAATTAAATAAGAAATATTGGGTGGATTATATTTCTTGTTTAGATGGTTTGGATATAAATAAATCAGAATTTTTTGAATTTGTAAATTCGAATTATAATAATTCTAGTGTTCCAATTGTATGTGAATCTGAACAAAGTGATAATATATTTCAATATGGAATTTATGCAGGAATTGATACTAGTAGATATATTGGAATTATTACTCCAGAAAATTTTGTAGAATGTACATATATGTTTAATAAAGATGATATACAATATTTGGCTATTATTAAAGAATCTGAAATGTATAAACAGAATATAGAATATTTTATGAGTCAAAATATAATATTTGAAAATAGTTTTGGAATTGTTATTTCATATAATGGTGGTGGCTGGATGCCAAATGAATAATCTGTGTAATTTGGGAGAGATTAAAATAATGCAGACTAATTATAAAAAAATCGAATCTATATTTCTCGTTATTTTGGTAATTATATATTTTACATGGTTTTTGTTTTTTATAAATAAAGGAATTGATATTACAGATTCGGCATATATATTGACGTTGTATAAATATATTTTTGAACCTGAAACTTCAACGACAATAGGATTTGCAATGTCAAGTATTTTAGGTGGAATTATATGGAAGATAATTCCTGATGGACAAGTTTTGATACTTAGTATTATTTCGGCTTTTTTATATGCCATTGATGGATTATTAATATATAGTATTTTAAAACAGTATATTTCTAAAATAATATTATTTATTATGATTTTGGGGGTGAGTTTTTTCTCAATCTCATGGTTTCATGTATTACATTATAATTCATGGTCAATGTTTTTTCTAACATTAGAAATTTATTTTTTATATCAATGGTTTAAAAATACAAATGTGAATTATTTGTGTATATGTGGAATTATATATGGATTTAATATTTGGATCAGAATTCCGAATTGTGTACACGGAATATGTATTATTGCAATTGTTTGGTATATAGTGAATAAAAAAGAAAAATGTTTATGGCGACATGTAGGAATTATGTTGTTAGCTGCAATGTTATCTTTTTTAATTACAACTATTTTTGTGGCTGAAATTGTAGGGGCAAATAATTTGATTGATGGAATTATTAACATATTTTTGATCGGAGTAAATACTTCGGATCAAGGGAATGGTCATAGTTTTATTTCAATGTTTACTACAATAGGTTCATATTTACAACATGGATTTTATGTTCTTATAAAATATGTATCTAAAATAATTATAATTTGCCTAGTGGAATATGTATTAAGTAAAATATATACAAAGATAGTGGGAAGGAGTATTTCATTATTAGTTACTCAAATAATTAGTATTATATTGGGAATTAGTTTTGGTATATATACATATATATACTCATATGCAAACGAATCAGCATTATCATTTTATATTGTTTTATCTATTGGGTTGTCTGGAATAGGTGCATTTAAATTTTGTAGAAGAGATTTGGTGTTAAGTTCATTATGTGTGATCAATTTTTTCCTTGAATTGACTATTATGTTAGGAACCGATAACAGTGTATTATGGAATATAGTATTTCTTTATTTCCCAATGGGGATGATAGGGTGTTTATGTGTAAATCTATTTGGCAATAAATTTAAAAATTTTGGAAAAGTATTTTTGATATTTATAGATACTTTAGTGATTATTGGAGGAATTCAATATGCGACTACATATGTGTATAGAGACGCAGAAATAGATCAATTGAAATATTCGATACAGGCGGTGGAGTATAAAGGAATTAAGACATCAGTTGAAAGAGCAACATTTATTAATAATTTGGTTGAAAATTTAAAGGGGTTACCAGATGGAGAAATTCTTTGTATGGGTGATTGTGTTATTGCAAGTGTTATTTCTGATTTGAAACCATCAGTTAAAGCATGGCCAGATGTAGATTCTTATTCATATGAACAGTTTTGTATGGATATTGATAAAAAAATTAAAGATGGAAATATGCCATATATATTGATATATGATGGCGAGGAAGAAGTCTCTGATATAAGTACAAAGAAACTTCGAAAGATAGAACAAATTATAACTTTATATCATTATAAAAAATTATATACAGATGCATATTTTACCATATATTCACCATCATAGAAAGGAAATGAGGAAAATGATTTTGTTTAATAGAGCACCCTATATTGATGGAACTGAAAAATATATAGAGGAAGTATTGAAAAGCAGGAAGGTATGTGGGGATGGTAAATACACAAAAAATTGTAACCAATGGTTAGAAAATAAAACTAACGCGAAAAAAGTTTTATTAACAACTTCTTGTACTCACGCAACTGAAATGGCTGCATTATTAGCGGATATTAAACCAGGGGATGAAGTGATTATGCCATCATACACATTTGTGTCTACAGCAGATGCATTTGTTCTACGTGGTGCAACACCAGTATTTGTAGATATTCGTCCAGATACAATGAATATAGATGAATCGAAGATTGAAGCTGCTATTACCAATAAAACAAAAGCAATAGTGCCAGTTCATTATGCAGGTGTAGGATGTGAGATGGATATAATTATGGATATTGCTAATGAACATAATTTAATTGTGATTGAAGATGCAGCACAAGGAGTTATGAGTACATATAAAGGGCATGCATTGGGGAGTATTGGTAATTATGGATGTTTTAGTTTTCATGAAACGAAAAATTTTAGTATGGGAGAAGGAGGGGCACTTTTACTACGTGATGAAGAGGAAATCGAGCGTGCGGAGATTATAAGAGAGAAGGGAACAAATCGGAGTAAATTTTTTCGAGGGGAGATTGATAAATATACTTGGGTAGACGCTGGGTCATCTTATTTGCCAAGCGAGCTAAATGCCGCATATTTGTATACACAGTTGGAAGTTGCAGATAAAATTCAAGATGATAGAATGAATACATGGGCAATTTATTGGAAAGAACTGAAGGAATTATCAGATAAGGAATATATCGAAATTCCATTTATTCCAAAAGAATGCAAACATAACGCACATATGTTTTGGATAAAAGCAAAGAATTTGGAAGAAAGAACAAAGTTATTAACATATTTAAAAGAAAAGGGAATCGGGGCAGTTTTCCATTATATTCCATTGCATAATGCTCCAGCAGGAAAAAAATATGGAAGGTTTTCGGGAAAAGATATTTATACAACAAAGGAAAGCGAACGATTATTGCGCTTACCATTATATTATGAAATGGGAAATGAAAAATATGAGGTAATTGATCGAGTTAAAGAATTTTATGAATAAAAAACAAATAAAAAAACAAGTTAGTGTACTATTTATTTTGCAGATAATGAATATAGTTTATTCTATTGATAGTGTATTGATTAAATGTGTTTCTGTTTCATGGGAAGAAAATGGACTTTTAACAATAAAAACAGGCTTCTTATTTTGTATAGCACTTTTAGTATTAGGAATTTATGCAGTGATTTGGCAAATGATATTGGGGTATGTCAAATTATCTGTTGCATATCTGAGTAAGGCATTGGTTGTTTTTTGGGGATTAATATGGTCAGTATTATTTTTTCATGAAAAAATAACAGGGCTTAATTTAGTAGGTACAGTATTTATTTTTATAGGGACGTTATTGGTGAATGAATATGAATAGAGGATTAGCTGTACTTATATATGTATGTAGTGGAATGTTAGCAGCAGTATCACAATTATTATTAAAGATATCTGCACAGAAACAAAAGAAAAAAAATTATTTAATTGATTTAAGAGTAATAGTTTCATATGGAATTCTTTTTACTACTATTTTCATGAATATGATAGCGATGCGTTATATGCCATATAAGTATGTACCAGTTTTGGCACCAGTTTCTTATATATTTGTATTATTGTTAAGTTATTTTATATTAAAAGAAAACATTAATAAAAAGCAAATTATAGGGACTATTTTAATATTTTTTGGAATAGTAATTTTTAATATTGGTTAATAATGGGGAAAAAATGAAGAAACTTATTTTTGGACTTACAGATTTAGCAGATGTACTTTTTTATGAATTATCAAAGGAAGAGGTTTCTATTGATGCTTTTTGCGTCAATAGAGAGTATATTCAGGAATCAGAACATATGGGAAAGCCTGTTGTTGCATTTGAAGAGATCGAAAATATATTTGGAAGCGAGCGAGTGGGGGTATATTTATGTATAGGATATAAGTCTATGAATCGAGTACGTGAACAATTATATTATGAATTAAAGAAACGTGGTATATATATATTATCTTTTGTACATAGTACTGCATTAGTGATGACTGAGAATTTAGGGGAGGGATGCTTAATATTTGAATATGCTGTTTTAGGACCTTATTCACAAATTGGAAATTGTAACATATTTTATCCAAAATCAATGGTAAGCCATCATTCAATAGTTGGAAATTTTAATTTTTTTGCTATCTCAAGTTCTGTAGCAGGAAACGTTATAGTAGAAAATAATTGTTTTATAGGAAATAATGCAACTACTAAGGATGGTATTAAAATTTGTGATTTGACATTAATAGGGGCAGCGAGTTATGTAAGTAAAGATACATATGTTGGAAGTTGTGTAGTACCTGCTAAAAGTATTAAATTAGATAATTATATAAGCACAGATTTTTTATAGGAAAATGTATAAATGAAGATATTGGTTACAGGGTGTAATGGTTTTATCGGAAAAAATATAATTAAATATGGATGTTCAAAGTATGAGGTTTATGGTATAGGACGCTCAATGCGTTCAAATATATCAGCATTTGAATACATTTGTGTAGATATTTGCAATCGTGAGGAACTTTTTACGCAAGTTATGAATAAAATGAGGAATGTTGATGTAATTATACATGCAGCAGCAGAAATAAGTGATAATACAGAAAAACTATATCTAACTAATTGTTATGGAACACAAAATATGATTGAATTAGCACAAAAACTTGACTGCAAGCAATTTATATATATATCAAGTATTCCTATAATAGGAAAACCAATTGAATTTCCAATTACAGAACAGCATAGGATATATCCAAAGACGGTATATCATTATACTAAATATTTTGGCGAACAAATAGTTAGACAACTAAACAATTTTGGGATAATTAATTGTATATTGAGGATTGCTTCACCAGTAGGAGCAGAAATGCCTAACAATAAGATTTTTTCAGTTTTTGTTGAAAAAAGTATTAGGAATGAAGATATAATTATCTGGGGAGATGGAACAAGAATTCAAAATTATATTGATATAAGGGATTTTGTTCAAGTAGTTGAAAAGGTAATTAAAATGAATGTAGGCGGGCTTTATAATATTCCAGGAAATAGTATTAGCGATTATGATTTGGCAAAAAAATGTATACATTGTTTTGACTCTAAAAGTAATGTATGTATAAAGAACGATATTTTAAAAACGGAAGTAGAAAAATGGATTATTTCAGGAAAAGCAGCTGAACGAGATTTGGGTTATATTGTGGGGAAAACAATAGAGGATAGCATTTATTATGTTGCAGAGGGATTGAAAAAGTGAAGATTATAGCATTTTCGGATGTACATGGAAATCAATATGCATTTAAAAGTTTTATAGAAGAAATAAAAAAAATACAATATGATTATATATTTTTTTGTGGAGATATTCATGGCTATTATTATGGTCAAAGTGAAATTATTAAACAAATGATACAAATGAAAAATTTGTATGCAGTTAAAGGAAATCATGATAAAATAGCTATCGAGATAGCAGAAAAAAGAATACAAGCAAAAAAATATTTTAAACAATATGGACATTCGTATGCAATGTTAGATAAAAATAATATTGAGTATGTTAAAGGGTTATCAGATATAGTGAAATTAGATATAGGACAAAAAAAAATCGCTATTTTGCATGGAACGTTAGGTAATGTTTTAGAGGGAAGATTATATCCAACGGATCCATTACAAAATAAGAAACTATATAGAAAATATGATTTCGTATTTTGTGGGCATACTCATTTTCAGATGATAAGGAAATATGGACATACCATGATAATAAATGCGGGTTCTATTGGACAACAAAGAGATGGAAAAGGATGTTGCTTTGTGTATGTTGATACATTAACTGGTGAGGCTGAATATAAAAATATATATTATGATAGAAAAGAACTAGAAGCGGAGATAAATAAATATGATCCTGAAAATACAAAAATGATTAATATTTTATATAGAGGTGAAAAATGAGAAGAATTTTGGTAACTGCAATAAGTGGAGATATTGGGAATGGAATATTAAAAATATTACAATTTCAAGAGAATATTTTATTTGGCTGTGATGTGAATAAGATTGCAGTTGGAATGGATTTGGTAAGCTATTTTTTTCAGAGTAAATATGCAATTGATTATGGCTATATTGATGATTTATTAGAAAAGTGCATTAAGTATAAAATAACATATGTGATCCCTACAAATGAGCGTGAGATTGAAATAATAGGTAAAGAGCGTAAACGGTTTGAAGAAAAAAACATAAAGTTAGTAATTCAAAATGAAAATATTTTAGATGTTTGTCTTGATAAATATAAGACTGTTCAATTGTTAAAAAAATATGGTTTGACGGTTCCAGATACATATTTAACAGTTGATGAAATACGTGACATAAATGGAAATTTTATATGTAAACCGAGAAAATCTAATGGTTCTAAAGGTATATATTTTTTTAATGTTAATGAAAAAGGGAAAAAAATTATTGATAGTAATTCTTATGTTATACAACAATATATAGATAGTATGGATGAATATACAGTAGGAGTTTTTAAATGTGGTTGCTGTATTAATACAATTGCGTTTCAACGAGAATTAAAAAATGGATATTCTAATTTGGTAAAATTGGTTCAAGACGATTCATTAGAAAAAATAAGTATACAGGTTGCGAATATTTTAGATATGAATGGCTATCTTAATATTCAATTGAAAAAAAGCAAGGGAAAATATTATATATTTGAGATTAATCCGCGAATATCAGGAACCGTAAGATTTAGAGATATGTTGGGTTTTTCAGATGTTTTATGGTGGTTGGATATGTTGGATGGGAAAAAAATTCCTGAATATCATTGTAGCTACAGCGAGGCAATAGGAGTTAGAGAATTAAATGAAAAATATTTAATTTTAAAATAAGGAGGATAATATATTTATGTATGAAAATGTAAAAGAAATTGAAAAGAAATATGAAATAAAGGAATTTCCATTAAATGTTATTGTAGAAGTAGGAAATCATTGCAATTTGAATTGTATAAGTTGTATAAATGATAAATTGACGCGAAAAAAAGGTTATATGGATATTTTTTTATACAAAAAAATTGTTGATGAAATTTCTGTTAAGAATCCATATTGTCGTGTATGGCTAGATTTTTATGGAGAGCCGTTGTTGGTTAGATACAAATTATATTATATGATTAATTATGCAAAGAAAAGAGGTTTGAAAAATATTAATATTAATACAAATGGAACTCTAATTACAAAAGAAATGGCAGAAATGTTATTAGATTCTGGAATTGATTTTATTAGTATTGATGTTGATGGATTTTCTAAAGAAGTTTATGAAAAAATCCGTATAGGTGCAGATAGAGATGTTCTTTACAATAATATTGAATTTTTATTAGAAAGAAAAAAACAGCGTGGGTTAAAATCGCCAATTATCGAAGTTAAAGCGATGGAAATGGAAGAAAATAAAAATGAACTTGAACAAATTGTACAGTATTGGAGAAGTAGAGGTGCTTGGACGACAGTAAGGAGATTAATTTCTTGGGGGGGACAACATCCAGGCATTGTACATGATAATGTTGGAGAAAGATGTGCATGTGGACATGCAGTAGGTGTGTGTGCGATTACGTGGGATGGTAATGTGGTTACATGTGCGATGGACGCTGATGGAAAAAATGTGTATGGTAATATTAATGAATTATCAATTGCAGAAGTATGGAAAAAACGTAATGAAGAAATGGTATGCAAACATTTGGAGCATAAATGGGACGAATTGCCTGAAGTATGTAAACATTGCACGGATTGGGCAATCGTGGGTGAACAGCGTTTTGATGAAGAGGGAAATGTGGCAAAGAGAAATTATGATGAAAAAGCTATGATGCAACAAATAAAGGAAGAATAGAAAAATGGATGAAAATACTAAAATTTCAATAATTATTCCATGCTACAATTCACAAAAGACAATTAGCTATGTTGTTCAAGACATTAAAACAAATTTAGAAGGCGTATATAGATACAAAATTATATTAGTAAACGATAATTCTAACGATAATGTATGGAAAATTATTGAAAATCTATGTATTAATAATCCTAATATAGTAGGGTTATCATTAGCACAAAATTTTGGACAACAAGCAGCGCGAATGGCGGCTTTGCAGTATGTTGAAGGAGAGTATGTTGTGTTTATGGATGATGATGGACAGCATCCAGCAGAAGGAATTTTGAAATTAATAGATAAAGTGAAAGAAGGATATGATATTGTATATGCTTTATTTTGCAAAAAAAAGGAGAGTAATTTCAAAAAAATTGGAAGCTGGATAAATACAAAAATGACAGATTGGATTATGAAGAAACCTCGAGATGTGAAACAATCAAGTTTTTTTGTGGTTCGTAGGTTTGTAATTAAAGAATTACAGAATTATACTAGTCCATTTCCATATTTATTTGGCTATTTTATGAGGATAACAAAGAACATTGCTAATGTGGAGATTGAACATAGGGAAAGATTGAGTGGAAAATCTGGATATAATTTTAAAAAGTTAATTAAGCTATGGTTTGATGGATTTACAGGATTTTCAGTTGTTCCGTTACGCATTATAAGTTTAATAGGTAGTTTATGTGCAGTAGTAGGTTTTATTAGTGGAGTTATTGTGGTGATTCAAAAAATTATGAATCCAGCAATTGTAGCGGGATATACGTCTTTGATTGCTGTTATACTTTTTTGTAGTGGATTAATTTTATTAATGCTTGGATTAACAGCTGAGTATATTGGACGCATATTTTTGACGGTAAACAATTTACCTCAATATGTTGTGCGTGACAGTATCAATATAAATTAACTGATACTATGTCAAGAAAAAGTATAAATTAAGAATAAAAACTATGAGAAAAATTCTGTAAAATTAGAGTGTGTGAAACTTTTTCTGTAAATAGCTAATAACAACAAGGGTTTCTATGGTAAAATATATAAATCATAGGAGGTCTTTTATTGCATATTCCGTTCCAGCGGGAATCTAATTCCGTTTGAAATGGGATAGTCTTTTCCGCCCATTCGGGAAGTCATTCCGCTCCAAACGGGAAAGGTTTTTAATATATGTTATAGTTATTTTCGTAGTTAAAAAATTCATTACGAATATAAGAGATAATGGAAGAAAGAGATATTGATTTATTGGATTTACTTGCAGACATTTTATCTCATTGGAGAGGTGCACTGGTAGCAGTAATAGTGGGCGCTGTAATATTGGGATCATATAGTTATGTAAAATCTTATAAGGAAGTTCAAAATGAACAAGTTACAGTATCAACAACACAGGATGAAACTACCAGAGAAGAAAAAATCAAGCAGATGAAAGAGAGCCTTGGAGATGATCTTTTAGCAGGAGTAGACTCCGTCATTGTTTGGGAAAATAAATATGATTTAAAAGAAATCTATTACAAAAATTCTTTATATATGCAGTTAGATCCATTGCATGTTGTACAGAAGGAATTGGTTTATCAGATTCAGTCAGAAGATAATAGTGGTGGCAGCAAGTTTGGCATTGTTTATGGAAATGTAATAAAGAATGTGGGATTATATGATTGGATAGAACAGCAGACAGGAATGGATGCTGCCTATGTCGGAGAACTCATTTCAGCAGATGTGAAATCAGGAATGACAATTGCAGATGGAACTCAGGTTCTTTTGTCTGACAGCAATTGTGTAAAAATTGTTATTATGCAGAAGGATGAGGAAAGTTGTGAGAAACTTGCTGATGCTGTAAAGGAATATCTGGTAATGCAGCAGGAAAATTTGTCGCAGGAAATTGGAAATCATGAGTTGATTTTATTATCTGAGGCGATGGGAACTGTTAGCAATACAGAGGTTTTAAATAAGCAGACTTCCTATAGAGATGAAATTAGTTCTTTAAAAGCAACCATTGCTGCAACAAAGGCTGGATTTACAGAAGAACAGAAACAGTATTATGATTTGTTGACTCAGAATGACAGCGCAATTATTGATACTACACAGGATACGGTTACAGAGCCTGTGACTGTACAGAAACCTTCTATAAGTATCAAGTATGTAGTTTTAGGCGCAGTTATATTTGCTTTTGTATATGCAATGATTCTTTGTCTGATGTACATTTTCAATGGAAAACTTCGTGCATCGGATGAATTGCAGAATTTATACCATATTCCACAGATGGGATTGATCGTAAAGGATTCCAAGAAGAAGTTATTGCCGGACAGATGGGTAGATAATTTATGAAATCATGGTAAACGTAAATTTACACCGGCGCAGTCTATGGAATTGGCAGTCGCAGCAGTTAAGATTGCAGCAGTAAAAAATGGTTTGGATCATGTGTGCCTGATGGGCTGCAATTTGGCAGAGGGAGCAGACAATGTATGCGAAAGCATCAAGCATGCATTGGAGAAAGAAGATATTGCTGTAACAATTCTTGACAATGTATTATATAATGCCGAGGCAATGGAGAAGCTGGAGAACGAGAAAGGGGTAGTTTTAGTAGAAAAAGCTGGCTCTACATTGTACGATGAGGTAGCAAAGGAAATTGAATTACTTACGAGACAGGATATTGCGGTGTTAGGTGGTATTGTTGTAGAGTAAGTGAGAGTGAGAATTTGTTAATGGCTTCTGAGTTAGAAGCCATTAACAAAATAGAAGGAATTAGAATACAAATGAGCAGAAATAAAACAATCGACATAGCAAAGGCTATAGGAATTATTTTAGTGATTATGGAACATTTGGTTGTATATCAGGGAAGGGCATTTACACTGATATCAGCATTTTCGATGCCTTTATTTTTCTTCCTTTCGGGTTACTGCTTTGATTCAAAAAGATACGATAGTACAGTACAATTTTTGGGAAAGAAATTTAAAACAATAATAGTTCCGTATTTGGGATTTCTGACATTAGGGTTAGTGATTACATTAGTAATACCTGCCTGGCGTGAAGGTTGTTTTGATTCGCCATTACTTATGAGAAGCATTTTCTATTACGCACAACCGGAGCAATTCCATATGGGACAGATCTGGTTCTTGATGGCATTATTCTGGGCACAGATTTTATTTTATATATTCGAGAGATGTATCAGAGCATATGGAACAACCGTTAAAGTGTTATTTGTAATATGCAGTATTTATATTGGACAGGCAATTAATGGACTGATTGTTGTACCTGAAATTTATAGGCTTCCATGGAAAATAGATTCAGCAGTTATGGGAATGGCATTTATGGCAATCGGATACTATTTTAAAGAGTATAAGGTATTTGAAAAGTTTGGGACAAACAAAGCATTTATTTTTGCGATTGCTGTGATGATCTTTTGGATAACAGGAAATGCCAATGAATGTGTAAATTTATGTGATGCAGTATATTCTGATGTGGTTTTATTTATTATGGCAGCAATGTCAGGGATTATCTGCACCTATATTGTTTCTGATGTGCTGGTTCAGGTGCAGTGGATCAGTAAGCTCATGTCATATATTGGAAGAAACACGTTGGTTATATTTGGTACACATTCATTAGCAATAAGTCTGGTTGTGTATATCATGAATAAATTGTCAGGAATGGGTTATATTGCACAGGTTAATATTCCATTTATCATATGTGTTCTGGCGATGATGATTATCATGGTGATAGAGATATTGGGAGTGTGGGGTTATGGAAAACTGAAAGGGCATGTGAGAAAAAGATAATGGTGAGGGCTTCTGTGAGGAAGCCCTTAAATAAAAAGAATCAAATTACAAAAGAAGTTTATCAATGATATGGAATTACGTAATATCGAATGGTCTTTACTGGGAAAAAGTATATAATAAAAGTGATTATTTTCAGTAGCATCTTTTATTGTATGAAAGTAAGCCGGTAAGAATCAGGATGATAGGAGAAATTTGTATGTTAATTGAGGATTTGGTTTCATTTTGTGACGAGGAATATCAGAATAGTGAGTGCTTTATCTGTACAGCTAAGACGACTTGTGAGAGTGCGTGTGGAGAAAACTGTAAGCAATGCTTAGATGATATTCATTTTCATCATCATAAATACAGAGATGAATATGACTGTGAAAAACTACTTGACTATTATGTTTGTAGATATTCATATAAATATTGTTCGGAAATTATTTATGCATTAAGCCAGCTGAATCTATCTCACTATCCATATTTTCATATTTTGTCATTGGGATGTGGAGGTGCACCAGATTTGATGGCATTTGAATATATGAAATACAAACAGGGTATATCTTATATTGGTGTTGATAAAAATGTGTACTGGAGAAAAATACATAACTTTATAAAAGAAAATTTTAAGGGTGGCGGAGTAAAATTTAAGAGGAACATAGATGTATTAACGTATTTTGAAAAAAATGAGCTGCATAAGTGTAATGTTATTATTATTCAGTACTTAATCTCTTTCTTTTTTGAAACTATAGGAGAAAATGGACTCAGAAAGTGGTTTTCATGTCTTGCAGAAAAAATTGTTAAGAATAAACCGGATAATTCACCTTTATTGATAATCATTAATGATGTGGATAGTATCCATACTGGGCGGGATGCATTTCCGTTGTTTGTGGAAGAAATCGAAAGAGTAGGACTCAATATTTCTTATGAATCGAGAAGAAGATTTAAAGAGCAAAATTATTATGAGGGATCTTTGAGGTATGAAAATAATCAAAATATATTTGAAGGAGAAATACCAGATAGATTTATTCAGGATTATTGTGTAGCCAAGTTTTGTGAGAGTGGGCAATTGATACTAGAGGTGATTTGATGATAATTAGTGCGAGTAGACGTACAGATATTCCATCTTATTATTCAGAATGGATGCTAAACAGATTAAAAGAAAAATACGTATTGGTAAGAAATCCCATGAATATTCATCAGGTAAGTAAAATAGATTTATCACCAAATGTGGTTGATGCTATAGTTTTTTGGACAAAAAATCCGACTCCAATGTTGGGGCGTTTAGATGAATTAAAGGATTATATATATTATTTTCAATTTACATTGACTGCATATGGACCGGATGTAGAACGAAATTTACCGTCGAAGAATAGGATTATTATTCCGACATTTCAAGAATTATCCAAGGAGATCGGAAAGGAAAAAGTTGTGTGGAGATATGATCCTATCTTTTTTAACGAACAATACTCAATGCAATATCACTGCAAATATTTTGAACTCTTAGCATCAAAATTAGCAGGATATACGGAAAAGTGTACTGTTAGTTTTATGGATTTATATCGAAATACAGAGAGAAATGTTAAGCCACTTAATATTGTGAAAGATACTCGTGAGATGCAAAAGGAATTATTGCAACGATTTGTAGAGATAGCCAGACAATATGATTTATATATTGATACATGTGCAGAACTGGCAGATTTTCATGAATTAGGTGTTGAACATGCACACTGCATCGACAGAGAAAGAATTGAGCGAATTGGTGGATTTAAGCTTAATGTAGATAAAGACACAAATCAAAGAGCGGAATGTGGATGTGTAGCCAGTATTGACATTGGAGCTTATAATACATGCAAAAATGGTTGCTTATATTGTTATGCAAATTATAGCGAAAATACAGTTACAAGGAATTTTGGATTGCATAATCCTCAGTCACCATTATTGTTTGGTAAGATTGATGAATTTGATACAATCAAAGAGAGAAAAGTAAAATCATTAATTGAAACACAACTGAGTTTGTTTGATGATTAGTAAAATGGGCGGATTTATAGAATGTTAGTATTTTGCATCCGCAAAATGATGTCGGCATTTTTAAGATTTGAAATTATCAGGTAAAATGAAAACGGAAAGAAAAAGTGTAGAAAATGGCATTTGGCTATAAAATAATTACATATAAAGAAAGGCGAGGCAATGAATCTGTTTGAACACTATTACTTAACAAAAGACAGAATATTGGATATATTGAAAAATGACGGTATCATTGTCTTTGATACATCAGCACTTCTTGATTTATACTATTATTCCGAAGACTCGAGAAACAGAATTTTTAAGAATGTGTTTCCGTATTTTGAAAACAGATTGTGGCTTCCAGCACAGGTATATTTTGAATTTCTCAAAAACAAGGATACAGTGGCTGCAAAACCAGAGAAAACGTATATGGCATTATTAGACAAGGATAATCGGGACATGGGGTATGTGCCGAAGCTGGTATCTACAGTTACAAAATTCGAGAAAGATACAAAAGAACTAAAAGGAATATTAACTACTTTGAAAGAGACAACTATCAGAGAGGACAAGCATCCATTTTTAGAGCAGGAAATTTTTGAACCCATAGACCGGGCAGTAGATATATTGAAAGAACAAATGGAAGCTTTTTCAGCAAAAGTGGAAGATTTTCAGATTGATATAACACAGAGGATTAATGATAAGATTCTGGATTTATCATCGCAAGGCGATGAAATACAAGATCAGATCGACGAAAAATTTAAAATCGGAGAAGAACTTACTTACGAACAAATGACACAAATATCGGTAGATGGAAGAAGAAGGTATGAAGAAAAAATACCACCAGGATACATGGATCAGGAAGATAAGACAGGTCTGCAAAAGTATGGAGATTTGTTTGTCTGGATGGAAATTTTGAATCATGCATCAGAGTGTGGAAAAGATGTTATTTTGATTACAAATGATGTGAAAGAAGATTGGGTTGATAAAAAATTTGACCGCAAACCGCGATTCGAATTATTAAAAGAATTTAGGAGTACTACACAGAAGAATTTTTGGATGTGCAATATGAAAGATTTTTTGTATCTTGCAAACGAAGTTATTGATGAGAAGAACCGGATTCCGGAAAAGGTTATGGAAGATGTTGATGAAGTTTCAAATCAGTTACCGGAAGAATCAGATGATGATGCTGTGATCAGAGAAATGGTAAGTGAGTGGATGGATACGGAAGCTGCGGTTATTATTGACAGACTTTTGCCAGTAGATTCTAATTGGAAAGTGTTCGGAAATAACAGAATTTATAATGGAATTGATTATCGTGGAGAAGAATGGATAGTGCTGGCACATCTGGTTGAAAAATTTGATTACGCAAGTATTTTGCATGCATTGACAAATTTGAGGGAGATAAAACGGGATTATGATCAGTTGGGGAAGGAGTACTATTATTCGCAGCTTATTATTTTGAAAGACAAAGCAAGTGCAGATAAGTTTATGAAGAAAGTGAAGGGAAATGCAAAGCTTAGTAGTATGTTTTCGAATGTGTATGTGCAAAATACAGTGCTGTATATGATGCGTGGCAGATTGTTTTTTGTGGATGCGAATCATGCGATGGGGTAAGAAAAGAAATATTGTCAGTTCTTCAGCACCTGATATAAAAGAAATCTATTCAAAATGGAGATGAAGTTTTGGATGGTGGAAGGTTTATTGAGCCAGAAATTATCGGAATAATAAAGAAACGTTCAGGCATTTGCAAGGGAGTAGGCTATTCCCTTCAAATTGATGCATCACCTCTATTGAGAAAATATATAGCTGCGGCGATATACAAATATAAAGAAGATAATGATTTTGAAGATATTTTAGAAAATATGGATATTGAAGATTTTTCAGATGAAAAAAGCTATAGTCAGTATGAAATGGTAAGACATGTTATTGTTGACTGTGCTGTAAGAAATACTAAAATTATTGACGAATATTTAAAAAGTAGTAAAGTGCAAAAAAGTAATAAAGATTTGTTTTTTGTTGCGTTGGGAAGATTAAGTACTAGTTTTAAAGCAGCAACATTATTATTAAATAATGGCTTTTTTGTAGAAGTTGTATTCATTTTACGATTAATTATAGAACAATTAGCATGGGGAAGTTTTTTATTGGTAGAAGAGGACGAAGAGAAAATTAGAAAAAATCGTACACAGAGTAATGTTGGGTATTTAAAGGAACAATTGGGCGAAAATTATGGAATCTTATATGGCTATTTATCAAGCGAAGCACATTTGGAACCAAAAGAGATAGAAAAATATCTTCGAAAGGATGAAGAAGAACAGATTGCAGTGCGTGATCGTTCGGGAAAAGAATGTGAAGGTGAAACCAACACATTATTGGTATTACTAGATGGATATTGTGAATTGTTATGGAAAGGGATGAATCATTTCGGTATTATGGAGGAGGAAATAGAATATTATACGGATTGTCATTGTTTAAATAAGAAAATTGTTATTTCAATGAAAGCAGTATTAGATAATAATGCAAAGTTTGAAAGGATTTGATATAATAACAGCGCAAGGGCAGTTATAGACCGTAAAGGTTTGTAGCTGCCCTTTTTGCGTTTATGGAACTTTTGGACAAAATGTCCAGAAGTGGAAGGAGAGCTTATGAAGTATTTACGTAAAGGTCAAACCACTCGCCTTTCACCCGGTCTATTTTTAGTGCATACTTGAAAAAAACAATAGATTTTTTCAAGTGATTATTCCGGGGCTCTCTGAGACACCTGTCCGGACTTTTGGGGTTCTTCCGCAATTGTCCGTCTTATCCCTTTAGCAATATAAGCTTAGCGGTCAATAACTCCTTGCCACAACGTCCATACATGGTACGTTTTATCATTTTCAATTTGCTGTTTGTACCCTCAACAAAACCATTCGATAGAGGGCTGGCTACAGCATTTTATACGGCAGATAAATCTTTTTCCAGTTGAATATTCTTGGAGGAAGCCCTTAAATGAAAAAGACTAAACTGCAAAAGAAGTTTAAAAACTGCGTTAGATTACGTCATATCGAATGGCTTTATCGAGCATGCGAGGGTACAATTAATTTTTAAGAAGTAATAATAGAACAAGGAGCAAATATATGGTCAAAAGTTTTCATTTATCAGAACGGATAACAAATAATATTCTAAAAGCTGAAAAAAGTAATTTTATAAGTGAAAATAAATTGACACATGAATATTCTAGAGAGGGAAAAAGTTTTCACCAGTTTGTGTCAGATTGTGTGAATCAGGGTGTGATTTCCAGAATGGATGTAGAAAATTTCTTGTTCGAAAGTTTGTTTTATGGATATCAAAGAGAGGTATATATCTATCAAGTCGCAAGTTGTAATGAAAACTGTATGAAACCGGAAATATTTTTAAATATATTACAGGATAAATATGAATATATAGATGATTGTGCATATAGCAATATAGCAAATATGGCTGCAGATGATGAAAAATTAGTTGCTGTAAAGACAATTTATACAAATGATTTACAAAGAATAGCAAAGATACAGCTGATTTTTAAAACAGAGGTTTCTATATTGAGAAAGGGTGGTATAGTAAAAACTTTAAGTTATATTCCAGTTGACTGGGACGTTAATAGTCAAATTTTGTCTATTAAATTTTCACCCAAACGGCATGTGTTTGATAAAGAAAAACAGCCGGAACGATTAAAAATACATTTTATTGATCAATTAAAAGAGATGTTTAACATACAATTTATTCCATTTGGAAATATACATAAAGAAGCATTGTGCGAAATGAGTAAATCTTTATATCGACAGATATATGAAAAAATGGTTTGTTCAAAACCGCAGAATTTAGACAGCTATGTTGAAGAAATTTCAGATGGATTGAAGAAGGTATTAGGTGTTGAAGCATTGGAATTGAAGGCAACAGGTAATAATATATTTAATATTAAGGATAATATTCAGAAATTTACTGAGAATATACTGATTTCAGATATTTTATTAGGTGCAAAAGAAGGTGCTACGCTAGAAGGAGTAGAGGGAGTCGTAACCTATTTAAAATTTAGTGATGGTAAGAAAATAAGTGCACGACTAAAGGGAAGAGAGTGTAGAGAGCCTATTTTCGGTTCGGAATCCTACATGGCTCTAAGATCTGCAATTGAAAATGCACGGCGGGTGAATAGATTAGAAGTCGTCTGGCTTGGAAAGTTTGATCGTTTAAGAATTACTTATGAAGCTGCAGAGACCGAATGTTTAAAGGTACATTTTTATAAGAATCTGAAAGAGGAAGAATATAAATATGGATTACAAATGTTTCGAAAATTTGAACGATACGGAAATGGCAAACTTATTAAAGCTGTTGAAATGGAAAGCCAGGCACAATGATTGCGACTTAGACTACGTACAAATAGCTAAATATTTAAATGTGGATAATCGTATTGCAGAAGAATATATTCAATATTTGCACAGAAAGCATTACATAAAGAAATGGTTTGACATAAAATGTCCATCTTGTGGGCACTACACAAGAACGGATGAAACTGAACTGAAAAAGGGAATTAATTGTTCTTATGTGGATTGTGATCAAACATTAGATGTACAGAATCTAAAATATAAATATGAGATTTTTTATAAGATAAATGATGAAAAAGTACTGGGGAAAAAAGGTGGAGAACAAACTGTTACGCAATTTAAAATAAGGGAGGATAATAGTTATATGGCTGAAGAAGGTTCTATAAAAGTATTTATGTCATATTCTCACGAAGATGAAAAGTATAAAGAAAAGCTTGATAAGCATTTGGCTGTGTTAAAAAGAAACAAAAAGATTAAAACATGGAATGATAGAAAACTTGTTCCAGGCAAGGATATTGATAAAGAAATAGGTAAGAGTTTGGTTGAGGCAGATATAATTATTTTACTGTTGAGTGCAGATTTTTTTGCATCTGAGTATTGTTATTGTACGGAGATGACGAAAGCCTTGGAATTATATGAAGAAGGACAGAACATGATAGTACCTGTTATTGTAAGAAGTTGTGATTGGTTAGGCTCTCCATTAGCAAAATTAGTTGCGCTGCCGAAGGATGGAAAGGCGATTAATAAATGGGAAGATGAAGACGAAGCATATATGGATGTGGTAGCAGGAATAAAAAAAGTGATTGAAGAAATAGGAGAATGATGTTGGCATTTTTTGAGATTTGAAATTGTTGACATCTACTTCAGAGCTATCTAATATGCATACAAGGGCAGTATTACAATCTTATATAAATGGAGATGAGAATAAAAGATTAAAGTTAAAAGCCCAAATTGAACAGCATGAAAAGGGAATATATGAAACAATGACAGAAACACTTTCACTCGTTACGACTGTAGATGCATTAGCCATATCGTGTATTAGCCTTATAGTATCAGCAACAAATACAGAGAGGGGAACTAACAAACCAGTAGAGGTTATGGAAGATGTTGATGAGGTTTCAGATCAGTTACCGGAAGAATCAGATGATGATGCTGTGATCAGAGAAATGGTAAGCGAGTGGATGGATACGGAAGCTGCAGTTATTATTGACAGACTTTTGCCAGTAGATTCTAATTGGAAAGTGTTCGGAAATAACAGAATTTATAATAGAATTGATTATCGTGGAAAAGAATGGATAGTGCTGGCACATCTGGTTGAAAAATTTGATTGCGCAAGTATTTTGCATGCATTGACAAATTTGAGAAAGATAAAGCGGGCTTGTCTTTATAATGAAGGGCTTCTGAGTAGGGAGTCTTTAAATAAAGTATAATTAAACTACAAATGAAACTTGAAAAGATGTTGAATTACACCATATCGAATGGTCTTATTATGAATGACAGAGTACAATTATTTTTAGAATAGTAACAGAGAAAATGCAGAATAGATGATAAAGTTCATGGATAGAGGAATAATATAAAATGAGAAAATCGAATAGTTGGATGGAGGAAAAATGAGAATAATAGATATACCACGTGATTTAACTTCTTATGAGTTTTTTTCAAATGTACTTCCCACAGTTGTAGATAAGAAAGAACAGGAAATATTATTAGATATGTCAAATACAAAGAGAATAGAGCCGTTAGTTATTCCAAACTTATTGTGTCTGGCATATAAAGAAAAAATAGAATCAAATAAAAACTTGATAATTTCGGTGCCAGATACTGTTTCTGGTGGAATGGTGAAGAATTATCTGTGTGAAATAGGGTTTGTTAAATATGCATATAAATTTGGCCTTTTTGATTTTCAATACGATCCTTATGGAGGTCTTGAAGGCAAAAAAATTGATCCTATATGTGGAACACTTGTATTTAATGCAGATGATAGTAGAGATATCATTTATAGAGGGGTTGACAGATGTATCAGTCCGTTTTCAGACGAATATTTATCGAGATTTCAAATATATGATTCTGAGCAATGCAGGTTTATCAATGAGATTACAGAATTTTTAGAAGAAATATTATTAAATTGTAAAATACATGCAAAAAGTTTTTCAATTACTACAATGCATGCAAATTACTCAGCAAAAAAAATATATATTGCAGTATCTGATATAGGATGTGGATTTTTAAGTTCACTAGGTGACAGTGAACTTTATAATGAAAAGGATGCAATTCTACAAGGTGTATATAAACGAAAAGATAGTAAAATATATGGACTTTTTAATGTTATTCGACGTGTATTAGATTATGGAGGAAAAGTTCGAATTCATTCCAATGATACGCAACTGATCTTTACTCCAAGAATAAAGGATGGCTTTATAAATGGAAGTTTACAGAGCTTAGAGTCATTTGCACAATACAATGTAAAAAATACGGCCTATTATGATGGAGTTCATATTGAAATAGAAATGCCGTTAGAAAAGGAAAAAGGGAATGTTTACAATAGATATTAATAATATACGAATAATTCCATTAGATTTTTGTGTATTTTTTTTAGATGCGAGCAATTATATTGGACGTTTTAAATTTTCTAAAAAACAGTATATAAATGAAGCTGTTTTCAAAGATTTAATGCAGGAAATATTAGAGAACAATGATAAAAAAATTATTGGTGTGGATATGTCAAATATTAGCTCATATCCTATGCATATTTTTTCGAAAATTAGTAGTAATGAAAATGTTTTTTTCTTCAACATAAATGAAGAAAATATAAGACTGCGTATGAAAGAAGATTTGCCACAATTAATATGGAGAAGCGATGAGACTGCAATTTTTTCTATGGATAAGTGGTCTGAAATTAATGAAATGTTAAAAAATGATTGTAAGAGCAGCAGAAAAATAAAGCAAGCTGAAATAATGAGGAAAACTATGTTGAGACAAGAAGATGTATATACTTTAGAATCTTCTGGTTTATATAGTAATTGCTATTTGTCAATTAAAAAACTTTTTCGTGAAGTGGAGGATTTTTATTTTATTATCTTCTCACTGGCTCATAGAATATCAGACTTACCAAAGTTTGATGCATTTGTAACTTCGAGTAAAAATGGGGCAATTATCGCAACAATATTAGGTGATATTTTAAATGTGAAAGAAATACATCTGATAGGAATAGGACCAAAATATTCAATGGAATTTGATGGTTCTGTGGATAGTATTAAACCAGGAAAACGGTATGTATATATCTTTGATTTTATGTGTACAGGAACAGAATTGAAAATTGTTAGTGCTCTTATTAATTCGAAAAAAGGCATATTAAAAGCAGCAATTGGAATATCCAGATATAAGAAAAATATTAATGTATCATTATCAGGCAGCATAGAAGTTTTGCTTGAACAAAAGGAACTTGGAATTGAATATTTGATTGCAGGAAGTAAAGAGGGATTACAAATATTAAAGGATGGTAAGGATGATGAATAATATATCTGCATTTTCACAGATTGAGTGCATACAAAAAATGGACCAAGAAAGTTATGACATGTTTATGGAAATCTTGGCACAATATGCTCCTCAATTAGAAACAAGAATAATATTAGATGGAAGTGCCTTTACATCTCATGATGCATATCACTGCTTAGATATTTACAAAATAATAAGTTCATGTTTGTTGAGAAAAGATACTACATATCAGGAAGGAATCGGATTATCTAAACGTGAACTGTTTATATTAAATTTAGCAGTTTTATTTCATGACATCTCAATGTCAAGATGTTTAGATGTAAAAAGGGAAAATCATTCAAAATTGTCGGCTGATTATGTTCAAAAAGAATATGACGATAGTCGTAGTGTGTTACGTAGTAAAGCAAATTTGACATTATATGAACTAAAAGCGCTAAAAGCAATAATAAAAGCGCATAGTGATATAAAGGGTGATACATCAATTTCTAAAGACCAAAATGGGATTAGATCCCCCGAACTAAAGAAGGAATATACGGATTTACATTCTAAGCCCATTAAAGCACTGTTTTTAGCGGGAGTATTGAGATTGGCAGATGAATTGGATGTGACCAGTGAAAGACTTGGAAATGGTACTTTAGAAAATGAGATTAATGAAGGAAAAAACATCATTCAGGAATACAAGAAAAAAGGGGATACAGCAAATTTAAAAAAGTGGGAAGGATTTATAGAATCGGAAAAGCATTGGAAACGTTTACATTATTTTGAAACAATATCATTGAGTGAAGATAAAAAAAATATTAAGTTAATTGTTGACGATGAATATATTGAACATATGTTAGATGAAGGACAAACAGAAAAGACTATTGCGAGGGAAATATTTAGTATCTTATCAAAAATTCGTGATGAATTTGATGATATTAAGAAAGCTGCATTTTCGCAAGCAGAGGTTAATATCTGTGTATGTGTAGAAGCAATTGAAGTAATAACTCAAAATAGTAAATTGCAAGAGGCGATAAATAGAGAACAAGCAATTATTAGCATGCCTGTTGTGGAAGATAAAGAACAAAAATTAAATGAAGAACTGCAAGATGAGAAGAAAAAAAATAATTATAATCAATATCCATTAATAATTGATGTAGAATTATCAAAATATCTTGATGAGGAAGTGAGAGAGAGACAACTTCTTCAATTTGGACATTTTATTTTAAACGAAGAATATTGTGCACGTGATTGGCTAAATATTAGAGAACTAGTAGAAACTCGGGAAATTTCAAAAAAAATTGTTAGTAGTATTGTAAAGCATATTAATTCCAGACATCTGAAAAATGTTGTAATTCTTGGTATGGATATGGTCGGGGCATTATTGGCAGCAAGAGTAGCGTTTGAACTTAAGTTCCCTATGTCATATTTTGTTTCTGTAAAAAATACAGAGTTAAATGCCACTCAAGAAATCGATTTTGAAATAAAGCCTGATGAAGAAGTTATTATTATTACTGAATCTATTGCAACATTTAAAACTTTAACAAGTGCACTAAACAAGTATAATTTGTATAAAAAAGTTGACTCAATATATACAATTTTTTATCGAAAAACTCCTTTTGATTTGAAAGAGAATAATGAATTATTAAAAAAAACATATAGTGTTAATAGTTCATTCCCAATCGAGCTGGTAAAAAAATCTAAATGCTCATATAAGGCAAATAATTGTTTTGCAAAAAATAAGCATTAATGATTTTAATTTGCTATTCACATGTGATAGAATTTGGGTAAATTTACACAAGCTTTAACGTTGTTTGTGCTTGACATGTGGTCTCAATATGATAAAATTAGAATACGATTAGTAAGACCATAAATCCTGTGGAGGTAAAGGATATGGCAGACAGAGGATTGATTGAAAATATACTGAGTTGAGTTCGAAACAGTGCCATAGGTGGTATGCTTATGGTGCTGTTTTTGTTGTTTTAAGTATAATGGAGGTACAGATATGGCGGGAAAGTCGGAAAGTATTCTCACTCAGGAAAGGGAGAATATTCAGAAAAAATATCTGATTCCTTTACAAAAGAACGTGCAGTTACAAGAGAGGAGATTTCAGGAAGACGGCAAAAGAAGCAGGTTCGATGGGGAATATCAGAGAGATTATACAAGAATTCTTTATTCATCATCTTTCAGGAGGCTGCAGGGAAAGATGCAGCTTTTTGAAATTCAAAGCGATCAGTTTATCAGAAATCGTCTGACACATAGCTTGGAAGTGGCACAGATAGCGAAGTCTATTGCATCAGAAATAGGATATTCAAGTAAAGAATTATATGTTGTAGAAGCTTGTGCGTTGGCACATGATATTGGAAATCCTGGTTATGGACATGCTGGAGAAAGATTTCTAAATGAAATTTCAAAGGAGTTTGGAGGATTCGAAGGTAATGCACAGACGATGCGAATATTAACTACCGTAGAACAAAAACGAGGTGATTTTCAAGGTCTGAATCTTACTTATAGAACTTTATTAGGTATTTTAAAATATTATAATAAGTATGATGCTAGTCTGACGGATAAAGCATTCGAGAAACAAAAATTCATTTATGATAATGACTATGAATTTATACAGAATGTTGTCAGAAAAACACATGTTTCACTTAGAACTTTGGATGTCCAGATAGTGGATATTGCGGATGAGATAGCATATGCCGCACATGACTTAGAAGATGGCTTACGAATTGGTAATTTGAATGTGGATGAAGTTTTGCATGATTTCTGTAATTTGACCAGCGATAAGGAAAGTAAGGAAAAGTTAGAAAAAATTTTTACAGAGAGCAAAAACCGTGCAGGATTTAAAAATCGTGGAATTGAATCAGCAGAATATTCCAAATTATATCGTAAGGAGATAACTTCACGGATCATTTTTACATTAATAAACGATATAGGAATTGTGAAGCTTACGGATGAACAAAAGAAAAAAAGAGGAACAGTTCATGAAGAAGAATTAGGTTTTGTTCATTATGGAGAATTGGCATCAGGGTTAAAGAGTACTATATATAAATGCGTTACGAATAATGACAGGGTGTATGCATATGAAAATGAAGGAAGATATATGATGAAGGCACTGTTTGATTTTTATTGTGAGGAATCGCGTTATCTTCCATCAGAGTATCGCGCAGATAACATTTTCAGGCAATATAGTACTTTTTACGAAGGACAGGATAAGGAGCAGATACAGAAGAGACTGATTATAGACTATATCTCAGGAATGATGGATGAATATCTGAAGCATGTTTATGGCAAACTAAAAGATACGATGAGACAAAGCCAGGAAATTGGCAGAAAGAATGAAAAAAATGAATAAATTAATGGGATTTTATGAATTGAAATCTTCGGATCTGCCAACAGTACCATGGAAGGAATTTTGTGAAAATACTGTTATGGATGACGAAAGATTATGGACAGTACGTTCCGCTGTATTTCGGGGAGACGATATTAGTCTCCCACGGCTTGTTGGTGTATCTGCACACGAGGCAACGTTGTTTGCACAACAGCTGAAGAAAAAACTGGGGGACAATGGGATTGTACTTTATTATCCTTATTTCAAAGCAGAAAAAAGTGGAACTTTAAATGTGTTTTGGAACAAATATGTAATAGAAGCTGTGGAGGCAGATTTATGGAATCTGGTTACAGATTCACAGTGTAATGTGACGATACAGTGCGGAGATGTAGAACAAAAAATTATTGGAGATGATAATTTTTTGTCAGAAGAAGAACTTTGCTTATTAAAAAAGCATATACCTATGATAAAGAGAATGTTTCGGGATGATCTGCTGGAAGGCAGAAGTGTTCTTTTAGAATGGAGTTTTGCATATCAATGTGATGGGAGTGGAAATCCTGTAGGAGAACGCTATCTGGTTTTCTATGAGGCCAGAACGATTTGATAGATGTAGTGGCTGCGATTGGCATGCACGAGGATGACTTATATGAATAATACAACGAATATGAATCACACAACAGAGAGAACGAATAGGGATTATGAACGGATTGAAAGGGAACAATCTCAATATTATGCTCAGATAAGAGATACTATAAACAAAATGGAAGAAGATGCAGAAAATAATCCTTTTTCAGATTTGGAGTTGGAAAGACAATTGCTTGATGTCGCAAGTCTGGAAAGAAATAATTGCGGGATTGACAAGTGCCAATTTGTGTTTTTCAATCGTTATTATGAAAAACGTGCTGTGGGTGAAATCAATAATACATTGGATAGTGATGATTTGGAGAAACTAATACAAAAAATCATTATTGAAGGAAAGTTCAGAAACAGGGAACAGTTACTAAGTTACTGGGGGGAAATCCCGTATAAAGTGAGAACCAATGATAATTGTATAGAGGTAGTACCATGGAGTGATTATGGAGAACTGACGCGCATCCAACCAATCAGACTTATTGAAAAAATTGAAAGCTGTGCAAAAAATACAAAAAATAAGAAAATCAAAGTAGCCTGTTTTGGAAAATTATATGGGGATATATCTATATTGTCAGACTGCTTAGAGGAACGACAGATAGAGATAAGCATTAATGAGTTTATACCAGAGGAGAAAGAACAGACGTTTTTATGCAATGATCGGCTATATGATTTTGCGCATTATAATGATATGCTGGATGTGGTAAATTCTTATGATTTGATTATCATGACAGATAATGCACACTTTTATCGAAGATTTCAATCGATAAAGACCGAAGAAGAAAATCACTGTGCTGAGTATGTAAATTTATACTGGAATCTGGCGCAAAAGACAGAAGATCTCTGGGATAAAAATATGTATTACTATTTGATGTTCAAATCAGCGGTAGACTATGTGGCAGATAAAAATAATAAGATGTCTGCAAAGTTTGAATTTGATGAACAAATACTTAATCGTTGGAAATTTGTGTTAGAAACAGCGGAAAAGAAAACGGATGTATATTGTTATATCAGCGAGAACCATATAATTGCAAATGAAGATATTAGCAATAATAATGTTTGCAAAGATGAGTGTTATGATGGAAAGAATCTGATTGTTTATAAACTTAATGAATACAAAGAGGAAGCTTACAAAAATAATGAGCAGATAATGGTTGATAATGGAAGTAACTATGTATTTATTGATATGTGGAAGTTTCTAAAGTCCATTGGAAATGATTTTTACGAAGAGTTTAGTTGTATTACAAGTGAAAAAAAGTGGTCAATTAATCAATGGAGATCTTGTAAACTGTTACTTGATTTAGATAATGTTGCAAGAAAGGAACCTAAAATAGTTATTGCTTATGATTTGATATGTGATGATGACGAGATGGTTTTGTGTGCGCAGAAGCTATTTGAAAGTATGCTGAAACTGATGACTGAAAGCAGATTTACCTGCGTAAAAAGTTATTTGAGAAATTTGATCAGTGATGCAATCATGGCACGCTCAGATTCTGTAAAGGGAATTGTATTTGCATATTTATTGAAAAACAAGCTGGATGTAGAATTTGTTCACCAATCATTGAAAAAACAGTTGGTAAATGCTGAAAATCATATGGATTATAAATTTAAGAAAACAGTATATATTATTTTGGAAAAATTAAACCAGACAATTATCCGGAATGTGGATTTTAAAGATATGATTTTATTTACAGAATTTCGTTTAAAGTATGTGAGTAATTTTTCTGAGGAGCAGTTTCGACAATATTTGAGAATGATTCATGAAGCATGTCAAGAGTTTGGAGATACATTTTCTCGTATTTATATTTACTCAGATGTAAATTAATATGATGTTATAAAAAGAGACAAAAGAATAGGAATTGCTGGCAGTACAAAGGTGGAAAAAGTGGGAAAAAGCAGAGAAAAGCAAAGTTTAAAAATTCATTTAGTTCATTCTGTTAAAGGGGGATGTGGGAAAACCGCATTTTCATTATTTAAGGCAATGTCGTGCGCACATGACAGCGAAAAAGACAGTGCAGAAGTATTATATTTTGATGCAGATTTTAAGGGAACATCCATCAAAACGCTTATATATGGCAGTGACGAAGAGACATTTTTGAGTGTCAATACAGATGCATGGAATAATGCGACTCCCCATGACCATAGCAAAAAAGGAATATACGAAAAATTGAAGTTTAGAGACTTTTATAATCCTGATACGTTGAATGATTTTATTGAAGAATATCAGAAGAATTATGTAGATGTTGTACAGCATGGTGCAATTATACCTGTATTTGAAAAATCAGAGGAAATCAATGATTCAGGGGAAGTTATTAACTCGTATATAGATTTTTTGTTTTCCTCGCCTAAGGCAAAGGACAAATTGTTATATGAATATGAAGCGGAGAGCTTTACGTCCCAGAAGTTAACGCAGGGACGTTTCAAAGCCAGAGTAAGGGAATTACTGGATCAGATTTATGTTTATGGCAGTAATGCAGATTGTACATATAAGGATATTGTAATTGATATGCCGCCAGGAGAAGATGCATACTCTAAAACACTAATTTCAACATTAAAGGAATGGACTAGAGGAGTAAATAAAAAAGATAGTGCAAGAAAAATTGAACTGTATTATTATGCCGTGACAACAAATGACCGTGGACACATATGGGCGGAAGCCAGCAATCTTGCAGCTATGCTTCATTCACCTTCGAAGGGAAGTGAATTCGAAGAGATTATTATTGTGATGAATGAATTGAGGGATGAAGAATTTAAAGAAAGTTATATTGGTACCGTATTAACTACGTTAAGAAAACAATTATCAGATATTCAGGCATCACTTGAAAAGAAAATTTTTTATTGTAAAAATTCATATTCAGATCGATATTATCAATATTGCAGGGAGAATAATATTGATGCTATCAAATATGCAATTAGTGACAAGAAAGAGCTGTTTTCACAAGGAGAAGAAAATTGATCATTGAGAAGAAAATTGATTCCGATAAATTAAAAGAGTTTTTACAGAATTTTCATGCACAGAATTTTAAGTATTATGGAGAAAATGTAGAAAATCCCAAGAAAAAAGATCCAAAGATTGAAACACAAATACAGGAAGAATTGTATACAGACAATATAGAACTGGCATCTGAAGACAATATATCTGATACTTACAGTATTGCGAAACAGGTGTATTGCGATAGGAATAAGGCTCAGGATTATACATATATATATGATGCCGTACTTAATAAATTTCTTCAAAAGTTTGTGAGCATTGAAGATATCACAAGCTTGTATAAGCCGGATTATTTTGTGTTTGAATGGATGATGCATTTGGAATATAACCCACAGAAGAAAAGTTATTCTTATTATAGAGATCATTATATTCATCAGGCAAGAAATTTATACGAGATATATATTATGATGAATGATTTTCACTATTTTGAAAAATGCATGGAGCAATATAAGTCTGGAAATTCGGTTGTTGCATGTTATTTTCGCAAGATGGTCAAAGAACAGATGAAAAGAGAAAAGATATATACCGAGGATGTAGAAAAAATGGAATGCTATATCTATCGGTATATTTTATATGCGTCTGCATTTGTGACATCGGCAGTACATGATATAGGATATCCGGTCGAGTATATGAATCGGAACATAGGAAGAATCGCTGATTTTTTACCATTGTCGGATTATTTCTTTGAAAAAAAGAATGCAGGACAAAAAATGGGAATACTGTTGTCGGATAGTTTATTATATAAAATTACTTCTGCACAGGAGATTACCAAGAGAGTCAATGCCGGTGATCATGGGGCTATATCAGCCTGCATTTTGTTGATGAAATTTTATATGGATGGAAAGATTTACTCGTTGCCACCTGCACAGAAAATGGTAGTGGAATTATCGGCAATCGCAGTTTACGAACATACATTAAAATATGAGATACTTAATAATCATAATCCGGAACGGGAACAGAATATTTTTGAGGAAAATCCTTTTTCTTTTTTGTTTCGTGTATGTGATGATTTGCAGGAATGGGATCGGGTTTATTTTGATATTACGAAGCAAAGTAATTTTTTAGTATGTAATAAGTGTGGAACGATTATTAAAAATCAGGTGGATAATAAAGCAGACTTAAAGCAGAAATACATATATTCCTGCTGCTGTTCAGATAATGCTGCTATTAATAAAAATACATTTAAATACAGAAAACTTGCATATGTAGAGGTGTGCACAAGCCTTGAAATGGAAGAAAAACAGATAGCAGAAAATGGTAGTGGAGAGAGTAAAAAATATATTGTAATTAAAATGAATTATGATTTGATTAAGCTGCTTCAGGCTGTTGCCTACAATCAGGAATTTGCCAGAAAACGTGCCACAGCATTGAGAGAATTGAAGATAATGCTTGATGCTCAAATGGGTAAAACACCTATTGTGTTAGAAACCTATCTATCAGGAAATCCAATCGCGATTAAGACAGAAATCATGTCGAGATATTTGTCAAAACAAAATGGAGATTTGTTTGGACAAATTAGCAGGGCAATGAAAGCAATAGAAGCGGACAATTGTTTAAATACAATTGAGAATATTATATATGGCGAACAAAATGAAATGCATCATATAATACAGCAGGTAACGAATGAGATATTTGAGTTAGAGAAGCTGAGAAAGAAAAGAAAAATGACATTAAATGAGCAATTAAAGAATGTGCTTGGTAATAATATGTCTTTTTATGTTAGAATGGCGTTGATGTTGTATGTGGTGCAAAGTAATAAATGGATTCAGGAGAAATTTCACCAAAGGGAGCCTTTTTGTAAAAGTATGGTAAAGATGATCTGCAGAAATGAAAAAATAGATTATGAACCGATAGAGGTACTGATATATAATTGCATTTATTACGGATTTGATAAAAGGGAAATTGCATATCCATTTAAAAACAAAGAAGCATTAGAAAGATATGAGAATATGTATCAGGAAGATAAGGTTTTAACTTATAACGTAGATAGTTACATAAATGGTGTACATTATGACAATGTAAGAAAATATTGTAACAGTGGTAAGAATATGCAAAAAAATATTGGATATGATTTCTTTTCAGACTATGATCTGTTTGAGGTATTGTGGAATGAAGTGAATAAAAAAAGATGATGTAAATGATTTCAGAACACATAAATAATTTTATTATGCAATTAATTGAAAAAACAGAAAAAGGTCAGATTAAATGGCAAAGAATTGAGCGTATGCCAGATTGGTATATAGAAAAGAAAATGTTAATGCTGTAGTTTTTCAACGACATTTATAGAGCAATTTTTTGAATTATGTGGTATTATAAATAAGTAGTAAACAGATAGCGCACCAATGGTGCGCTATCTGTTTATCACCAATGACTCAATGTATTTTAAATAATCCTTGCATATGAAATATAAATGAAATTGCAGAAAAAAGAGAGGAGTAAATAGCTTTTATGAATATAAAGACATTATTGTATTGGCATAAATTAGAAAATTTTTATCCATATATATTACAGGATCAACATAACGAGAAAATAAGGTCTTTCAAAATATTGAAGGAATGTGATTTCCCTGATTTCGAAAATCCTACAATTCCAGAGAATAATTGTGTGCGGTATTATGAAGTATATTTTGGAATTTTTACGATGCGAAGTGCATTAGATGTGATTGTGAAACAGATGGATACATCACAAGGGTTCTGTGATGAAATTGATGAAAAAAGTTGTTTTTGTAAGTTTAGATTAAATGCAGATGGAAGATTTGATGAAACAAGTTTTAAAATATCATCATTTCCGTGGGCGATAAACCGGGTAAAAGAAAAAAAGATAGATTTAGATGAATGGGATAAAGATTTTCATGAATTTGAAAAAAGATTATTCGTACAATTATTTGAATGGGATGAAGTATTAGACTATAAAAAATGTGACCAGATCTTCGAGAGAATAAAAAGTGAATTATCCTGGGAAATAGAATATGCAGATTATTGGATGAGAATAGACAGGGTTGTTGGCGAAAAGAAATCCCAATCGAAAGAACAGATAGAGGCGGTTGAAGAGGAAAATCGTGAGATTGACGAACTGATCAAAGCGAACGATTTATTGAATAGTTTTTATGTACGAGATCTGGAAAATGTAATTAGGAATGTAATGAATCAGAATTATGGTCAGGCATTGGACAAATATCTGAACCATAATTCGGATAAGCGTATAGATGTAGAACATGATAAGGATGCTCTTTTTGAGATATTTGATCCAAAAAATATGCCATATGGTAAATGGCCAAGTGGATATTCATTAAGAAGTATGCAGCAGCTGGCTGTAAATATTGCAATGAATGAGGAGGAGTATACACCGGTATTTTCTGTGAATGGACCTCCGGGAACAGGAAAAACGACATTGCTAAGAGATGTTGTTGCAGCTAATGTAGTGGAGCGGGCAATGGCTCTGTGCAAATATGAAAAGCCGGATGATGCTTTTGTCAGGGAATTAGGTACAATCACTTATAATCAATATAACAATACGATTAAGGAAATTGACGACAATTTAAAAAAATATACGATGTTGGTAGTGACCAATAATAATGCAGCAGCAAAAAATATTACAATGGAACTTCCTGATATTAAAAGTATTTGTGCGGAGTATCATGATAAATATACATATTTTAATGAAATTTCAGATCAGATATTAAACAGAAAAACATGGGGGATGTGTGCAGCCGCGTTAGGAAATCGTAAAAACTGTTCTGAGTTTATAGACGTGTTTTGGCCTCTGAAAAAAGAAGAGGATGAACTATTTGATTTTAATCGATATTTGCGAAAAATCCAAACGCAGAAAACAGCAGTACAGTATAAAGAAAATTGGGAAACTTCAAAAAAGAGATTTTGTGAAGTTTTGGGAGAGGTGCAGATTGAATATTTGAACATGGATGATTGTTATCGCAGATTAAAAGAACTCAGAAAACTATATATATCCATTTCAGAAATAACAAAAAAAAGCGATGCAGTAGGAGAACATTTAAATTGTTTATATGGTGAAAAAGAGAAAGATGAGAAAAGCGTAGCGGATTTAGAACAAAAACTGACACAGGCGGAAGATCGAAAACAGGAGATTAGACAACAGGTATTATTTTTTAAACTCAGGTATTTTATTAACTCTAAAAATTCGATGATAGTGATGTATAAAAATATTGAAAAAATGAAAGAAGAGTATCTGAATGAAAAATATGAAAAACAAGATAGAATAAGCGTATTAATAAATCAAATCCAGGACGAAGAAAATACGCAAGAACAATATTTGAAAGAACTTAGTGAACAAAAATCTGAAATAGAGCAACAGAAACATGAGATTGAAAAATTTAAAAAGGAATATGAAGTGAATGTTCCTGATGAAGATTATCTGATGGAACTGACTGGGCAGGAAACACCACAGAAATATAAGGAAGCTCAGGAAAAAGCACCGTGGAATGGAAAAAGAATAAATAAATTACGGGAAACTCTATTTTTAGAAGCTATGAATTTGCAGCGAGCCTTCGTAGAAAACTCATCACAGATGAGAGATCAATTGGATGCATTTAGCAAGATGATGAGAGGAAATTTGAGCAGTACCCAGCTGGATAAATATGCGGCTGCATTATTTCAGGGATTTGCATTAGCTGTTCCGGTAATTTCAAGCACATTTGCATCAATAGGTAGTTTTTTACGATATGTAGGAAGGGAAGATATTGGACTTGTACTTGCAGACGAGTCTGGACAAGCAATGCCACAAGCTGCAGCAGGTGTGATATGGAGATGCAGGAGAGTGATTGCAGTTGGTGATCCCTTGCAAATTGAACCGGTAGTTACAATACATGATAAGACAATTGAATTTTTGAAAAATTATTATAAGCAATCGGCGTTTATTGCAAGTAAAACAACAAGTGTACAAAGTCTTGCAGATGCTGCTAACAACTATATAGGAATCCGGGAATTAGATGGAACTAATTTTTATGTAGGATCACCATTACTGGTGCATGGAAGATGCCAGAAAAGGATATTTGACATTGCGAATATTATCGCGTATAACGAGACGATGATATATAATAATACAGTCGATCGAGAAGAGTCAGTATGTGCGTGGCTTGATGTTAAAGGGCAGTCACAGAATAAACATTTTGTATTGGAGCAGGCGAAACGTATTTTGCCAATAATAAAGAACGAGTTTATTGCCAGCTGGAATAAGAATGGCAAGTCAGAAATTCCTTCCTTATTTATTATCAGCCCGTTTAGAAATGTGAAAGCAGGACTGGCTAGCTATTATAGGGATAACGATTTCTTGTATCATAATATTTGTGAAAGCAACGATGTTGAATGCAAACAAAATATAAAAGATTGGATAAGAGATAATATTGGAACAATTCATACATTTCAGGGAAAAGAAGCAGATACCGTAATCATATGTCTTGGAGTAGATTCAGGAGAAAAAGAAAATGGAGCAGTAGAATGGGCATGCGGCAGACCCAATATACTTAATGTGGCAGTGACTAGAGCAAAAAATAATCTGTATATTGTTGGAGATGCTGATAAATGGGCTTCAAAGCCGTACTTTTCAACTGCGTATGAGTTGTGTGAGAAATATACTAATATAAATTTTTTTAACTATTAGTAAGGATTGACATTTAAATGCATGAAAACGGAAAAAGACAATGTTATTAGAGTTTATGAACAGAAAGAGTGTCTTGAAGCAAAAAAATAAAGTTGCTATAATGAGTTTATTAATGGAAATACAATATTTTAATAATCAGAAATAGCAATGTTAGGAGTATACAAATGAGACGAAATGAGGGGATAGACGCATTACGCATGTGTTCTATGTTTATGGTAGTTGTATTACATGTATTGGCACAAGGAAGTATTCTTTCGAATGTGGGTGAGTCACCTTATAGTGTCAATTATCAGGTGGCATGGTTTTTAGAGACGATGGCTTTTTGTGCGGTAAATTGTTTTGCTTTGATCAGCGGATATGTAGGAGTTAAGTCACAGTTTCATTATTATAAAGGTGTAATTTTATGGTTACAGGTTGTTTTTTGGACAGTCAGCATAACGGTTATTTATGAAATTACAAAACCAGAAGTAGTAGGAATCAGGCAGTGGATCAAGGCAGTGTTGCCGGTTTCTATGCAGGAGTATTGGTATGTTACTTCTTATTTTTGTATGTTTTTATTTATTCCGTTTATGAATAAGCTTCTTATTCATTTAAACAGAACTGAGTTAAAAGTACTTGGAATTACAATTGTAGCAGGAGTGAGCTTTTTTCCGACGTGTGTAATGCATGATTTATATACGTTGCACGGAGGATATACATTTATATGGCTTGCAATGCTTTATCTTCTGGGAGGTGTGATTCAAAGACTGGAATTTGGAAAAGAAATAAGGAAAATTACATTGTTTTTGATTTATATAGGAGCGGTGGTTCTTTCCTGGGGAATAAAGTTTATTTTGGAAAGACATCCAATCAGCTTGGTCAGTTCTAATTTTCTTATTAATTATACATCGCCTACAATGTTAATATGTGCAGTTTCGTTAGTATTGTTGTTTGCAAGGACAGAATTCAGAACAGAGGGTGTGAAGAAACTGATAAAAGCAGCTTCACCATTGGCATTCAGTGTATATATTATTCACACGAATCCGTTAGTATGGGATTATTGGTTGTCTGGACGCTATGCTTTTGCAGCAGGTAAAACACCGGTTGTTCTGGTTGGAATAGTTATAGGAAAAGCAGTATTGATATATATTGCCTGTTCATTGGCGGATATGATTCGGCTCTTTTTGTTTAAAATGTTGAAATTGGTCGAAATAGGGAAAAAAATCGAAACACATTTTTTGAGTTAATATTTGGAATATTGGAAAGTACGAAGGATATATGGTGGATTCGAACAAAGAACATGGTGAAGAAAAAGCAATCTACAGTACAAAATTAAGCGTTTCTTAAACATTTTTTAAGGAACAAAAATAGAAATATATGCTATTCTATATTCGATTGTAAGTGGATTGCTTTTTGACAATAAGGTTTATAGAAAGAAAATAAATTCAAGAGGACAGCTATGAAAAATGTACTAGAATATCTGGAACATTCTGCGGAAGAGTTTCAGGATAAAATTGCAGTAGATGATGGGACAACAGTTTTTACGTACCGTCAGCTGCATGAACTGGCAAGGAGGATTGGAAGTGCAATTGCCGGACATACGAAACCGGGGACACCGGTTCCTGTAGTGATGGATAAGAGCGCAGAAACGCTTGCAATATATCTTGGGATTGTTGAGGCAGGATGTTTTTATGTTCCGGTAAATCCGGTGCAGCCGGATGTACGTATTGGGCAGATTTTAAATACGCTTGATGTGCAGTTCCTTGTGACGGATCCGGAACTTATGGATCGTATCAATGCAATTGGTTATGAAGGTCAGATCTGTTACATGGAGGAGTTGAGAGAACATGAGATTGAAGAGAAAAAGCTTACAGCGATAAGAGGGCAGATGATCGACACCGATATTTTATATGCGATGTTTACGTCTGGCTCTACGGGAACACCTAAAGGTGTATTGGTCAGTCATCGGGCAGTTCTGGATTTTATTGGATATTTTACAGAAATGTTTCATATTACGGAACGGGATGTGATCGGAAATCAGGCACCATTTGATTTTGATGTCTCAGTGAAAGATATTTATTCGACATTGAAGACAGGGGCATCTATGGTGATTATTCCCACCGCATATTTTTCCACACCGCCGATCTTGTTAGATTATCTGTGTGAGAAGAAAGTAACGACTTTGATCTGGGCAGTTTCTGCACTTTGTCTTGTGTCCGGTCTGAAAGGTCTTGATTACAGAGTGCCGGAAATGGTAGATAAGATATTGTTCAGCGGAGAAGCGATGCCGGTTAAGCATCTGAATATCTGGAGACAGTATCTTCCGCATGCGAAGTTCATTAATTTATATGGACCGACAGAGATTACATGTAATTGCACCTATTATCGCATTGAGAGAGAATTTTCAAAGGAAGAGAAGATTCCAATCGGAAGGGCGTTCCCCAATCGCAGAATTTATCTGGTCAATGAAGCTGGTGAAAATGTAACAAAGCCTGGGGAAACAGGAGAAATCTGTGTTGCAGGATCATCGCTTGCACACGGATATTATAAGAATCCGGAACAGACCAAAAAAAGTTTTGTCCGTAATCCTTTTCAGACAGATTATACGGAAATGATTTACAAAACAGGGGATCTCGCATTTTATGATGAGGATGAAAATCTCGTTTTTTGTGGAAGGAAGGATTTTCAGATTAAACATATGGGACACCGGATTGAATTAGAAGAGATTGAACTGGCAATGAATGCGGCACCGGGAGTAGAGCGGGCATTCTGTGTATTTGATCAGGAGCGGAACAGAATAGCGTCTTATTATGTTGGAGTATGTGATAAGAAAGAATTAAGAGATGCATTGAAGAAAAAATTGCCGGTATATATGATTCCAACATTTATAAAACAGGTGGATGAAATCCCGATGACAAAGAATGGTAAGATTGACAGGAAATATTTTTTAGACAGAGGGATAACAAAATGAAAGATGAATTGATAATACGGGCAGCGGATTCTTTTCCGACTCCATTTTACCTGTTTGATACAGATGCATTGCAGGACAGGGTGAAAAAAATCACAGAGCTTTTAGAAGGACGAGCTTCTTTGTGCTTTGCAATGAAAGCAAATCCCTTTTTGATCAGAAGCCTTAGAAATCTTGTGGATCGGTTTGAAATCTGCTCTCCCGGAGAATATCATATTTTTGAAAAGTGTGATATGTATGATCAGGGGATGATTTATTCCGGTGTATACAAGGATAGGAAAACATTATGGGAAGCATTGGAAAAGCATGCCCACGACAGCCTGTTCACAGTTGAGTCAGAGAGGCATCTGCGCTATCTGGATGAGTGGACAGCGGAAAATAAAAAGCAGGTGCGGATTCTGTTGCGGCTGACAAGTGGAAATCAGTTTGGAATGGATGAGGAGACAGTCTGTGGGATTGTCAGGGATAGGGAGAGATATCCATTTCTTGAGATTGTTGGAATTCATTATTTTTCAGGCACACAGAAGAAAAAGGTTCAGAAGATAGAAAAAGAACTGTTGTATCTGGATGCGTTTTGTGGAAAACTATTGCAGGAGTATGGATTTAAAGTAGAACAGCTGGAGTATGGACCGGGCGCAGGAATCAGTTATTTCCCGTCTGATAAGAATGTACTGTCTTTGGAAGAAATGGTTTGCGGAATCAGGGATTGCATTGACCAGATGAAGTTTGAAGGTACAATTACATTGGAAATGGGAAGATTTATTGCAGCTTTGTGTGGGCAGTATTTTACGACAATTTGCGATATAAAAAGCAATGGAAATGAAAATTATGTCATTGTAGATGGTGGAATTCATCAGATTAATTATGATGGACAGCTGAAAGGAATGTATCTTCCTTATATGAAACAGTTGTCTGCACACAAAGTATATGAGATACCGGCACAGAAAACAGAGGAAGCGCAGAACATATGGAACGTATGCGGCGCACTGTGTACCGTCAATGACGTTTTGTGCAGACAGGCTTTACTTATGCCCCCACAGGCTGGTGATGTGCTTGTATTTGAACGAACAGGCGCATATGCGGCAATGGAAGGAATGGCACTTTTCCTGAGCAGGGATCTGCCGGGAGTTGTTATGTACTCTGAGGAACGAGGCATGGTGGAAGTAAGAAAAAAACAGGATATTTATAAATACAATTGTGAAACTCATGAAAGTGTGAATTGAAAGAAATATTATGAAAAGTTTCGCAATTGTCTGATTATATAAAAAGGAGAAATTAGAAAATGGAAGAATTATTAGAAATTTTGGAGAACATTAACCCGGATGTAGATTATGAGACATGTGATACATTGATTGATGATCATCTTTTGGATTCGTTTGCAATTTTGTCATTGATCTCAGATATTGAGGATACCTTTGATGTGTCGGTATTACCGGGAGAGATCGTTCCGGCAAATTTTAATTCGGCAAAAGCAATCTGGGCGATGATTCAGAAAATGCAGGAGAATGAATAGTAATGGCATATCATACACCGATTTATTTGTTTTTATTTTTACCGCTGGCAATTCTATGTTATGCCATTTGTCCGAAAAAACATCGCTGGAAGGTGCTACTATTATTTAGCTATTTATTTTTTTATAGTGTGAGCAGAAAGCTGCTCGTGTATCTGTTAGGAGCAACAGTTTTAACACATTACATCGGAATCTGGCTGGAAACATTGCAGACAGAATGTAAGGGCAGGATTAAGAGTCTGGAACGCGGGGAAAAGAAAGAGGTAAAAGCACAATATATCCGAAAAGAACGTGGCGTGCTGTTCTGCGGAATTGCTGCAATGATAGGAGTTTTGTGGTATTTGAAATATTTCAATTTCAGTGCAGCAGTGGTGGATCAGTTTTGCCAGCAGCATGGAATAGGTTTTTATATTCAGCCACGTGCGATTTTAGTTCCACTTGGAGTTTCTTTTTATACGCTTCAGTCACTGGGATATATGATTGATGTATATAGAGGAACAATTCCGGCAGAGAAGAATATAGGAAAACTTGGACTTTTTCTTGGGTTCTTTCCTCAGATTATGGAAGGCCCTATCTGCAGATATGGAGAAACAGCGGCTGCATTGTATGCAGGAGAACAGATAAACAGAGAAAATCTGCTGTTTGGAATACAGAGAATTATCTGGGGAATGTTCAAAAAGATTGTGATCGCAGATAGGCTGAACACTCTGGTGGCAGCTGTATATGGAGTGTCGGAAGATTTTGGTGGAATCGTAGTGATTGCAGCAGCTGTTTCTTATACGATACAGCTTTATATGGAATTTTCCGGAGCAATCGATATTGTAATTGGCAGTGCCCAGATTTTCGGAGTTCAGATGCCGGAAAATTTCAGACAGCCGTTTTTTTCCAGAAATGCATCTGAATTCTGGCGCAGATGGCACATTTCATTGGGTGCATGGTTCCGGGATTATATTTTTTATCCGGTATCCATGTCAAAAATCATGAAGAAATGGAATAAGTTTGGCCGGGCGCATGTTGGAGAGTATGTGACCAAAATTGTATTAACGGTTGTTGCATTATTTCCTGTCTGGTTTTGTAATGGATTATGGCATGGCGCCAATTGGACTTATCTTTTCTATGGCATGTATTATTTTGTTATCATTTCCCTGGAAAATGTATTAGAGCCGCCAGTAGAGTTCTGGCTTCGTAAATGGAACATCAAAAAAGAGAACCGTTTTTATCATGGATTGCAGATTGCAAAAACATGGATCATTATTTTTACTGGGGAGATGTTTTTCCGGTCTGCAAGTGTGGCACAGGGAAAAGCAATGTTCATAAGCATTTTTACGAAGTTTGATCCGGCACAGCTGTGGGATGGAACATTGTTGTCACTTGGGTTAGACGTCTGGGATTTTGCTGTTGTCATAGCAGGAACTATAGTGGTCATTGTTGCAGATATTTTAAAGGAGAAAGGCGTAAATCTGCGATTGAGAATATCAGAGCTGAGACTACCGGTTCGTTGGATGATTTATTATGCTGCAATTTTTGCAGTGATTATTTTTGGGGCATATGGAGCAGGATATCAGGTGGTTGACTTGATTTATGCAGGATTTTAGGAGGTCAGAAGTGAAAGTTAGAAATGGGATTATTTTTATTGCTTTTTTTCTCGTTTTATTATATGGGGCTTCTGCATTGTTTGTTCCAAAGAATGATACCGTTAAGGCAGGAATAGATGAGCGGGATGAGAGTGCTTATGCTGTTTATGCGGAACCCCGGAATTCTATGGATGCTGTTATCATTGGAGACAGTCTGGCATATACGGGTATTTCTCCATTGAAAATGTGGCATGAAAATGGGTTTACCTCATATAATTGTTCCAGAACTGCCCAGAGAATGTCAGAAACCTATTACATGTTAAAACGAGTTTTTGAAGTACAGAGTCCGAAAGTGGTTGTATTCGAAACAAATATGTTGTTTTGGCCTTCTGATACCGAAGAACAGATCAATAAGACACTTTTTGAGGCAGCAGAGTATTATCTGCCGGTTTTTGAATATCACAATCAATGGAAAAAGTTAGATTCCAGTGATCTTCAGGATGCTGTTTATGAAAAACAGGATCAATATAAGGGATTTCGTTTGAAGAAAGATTGTATTCCGTATGCCGGTGGAGAATATATGATAGAGACGATGGCTACAAGGGAGGTGCCGCGTGTAGAACGTTTCCTGTTAGGACGCATGATTCAGCTATGCAGGAAGAATGGGAGTCAATTTATGATGGTCAGTGTACCGTCACCGAAAGATTATCGGTATGAAAATCACAATTCGGCACAGAGCCTTGCAGATAAATATGGAGTGGAATATTTAGATCTGAATCTTTTGACAGAGGAGATAGGGATTGACTGGAATCTGGATGTCCTGGATGGTACAGAACACTTGAATGTCTATGGAGCAGAAAAGGTGTCAGATTATCTTGGTGCATATATTTCGGAAAATTATGAAGTGGAAGACCATAGAGATGACAAGACATACTCAGAATGGAACCAATACTATGAAGATTACCAAAAAGAGGTACAAAAGAATAAGTAATGTATAAATCAGAAGCCGGAATTCTTTATGACAAAGAGTTCCGGCTTCTGCCAGTTTACGACATAAGCCTAATCTCTCCGGAACAAATCTCTTGTATACACTTTCTCTTTCACATCATCCAGACAGGAATCATAGCGGTTTGCAAGGATAGCATCTGCTGATTTCTTGAATTCGGCAAGGTCATTTACAATTTTGCTGCCGAAAAATGTACTTCCGTTTTCGAGTGTAGGTTCATAAACGATAACAGTTGCGCCTTTGGCTTTGATCCGTTTCATGACGCCCTGGATACTGCTCTGGCGGAAGTTGTCGGAATTGCTCTTCATGGTAAGCCGGTAAATACCGATGACACATTCTTTTTCCTGATTGGTGGAGTAATCGTTCTGATTATAATAGTCATAATATCCGGCAAGCTTTAAGACACGGTCTGCAATAAAATCTTTTCTTGTGCGGTTGCTTTCCACAATGGCGCTGATCATGTTCTGAGGAACATCGCTGTAGTTTGCCAGCAATTGCTTTGTGTCTTTTGGAAGGCAATAGCCGCCATAGCCGAAAGAAGGATTGTTGTAGTGTGTTCCAATTCGTGGGTCCAGACACACGCCATTGATAATATCTTCTGTGTTCAGACCTTTTATTTCAGCATAAGTATCTAATTCATTAAAATAAGAAACTCTTAAAGCGAGGTATGTGTTTGCAAATAACTTGACAGCCTCGGCTTCTGTAAATCCCATAAACAGAGTGTCAATGTTTTCTTTGATGGCACCTTCCTGCAGTAAAGCAGCAAATTTTCTGGAGGCATCTACCAGTTTCTCATTATTTTTATCTGTTGAGACAATGATACGGCTTGGGTATAGATTGTCATATAAAGCTTTGGATTCCCGTAAAAATTCCGGACTGAAAATAATGTTTTCCGTGTTGTATTTCCTGCGCACCGATTCTGTGTAGCCAACCGGGATTGTGGATTTAATGACCATGACCGCATCCGGATTTACTTTCAGAACAAGTTCGATCACAGCTTCTACAGCAGATGTATCGAAATAGTTCTTTTTGCTGTCGTAGTTGGTTGGAGCTGCGATCACTACAAAGTCGGCATTCTTATAAGCGGATTCGCCGTCCAAAGTGGCGGTTAAATGCAAATCTTTTTCTTTCAGATATTTTTCAATGTATTCGTCCTGAATTGGCGATTTACGCTGATTGATCAGGTCTACCTTTTCAGGGATGATGTCAACGGCAGTGACAATGTTATGCTGGGCAAGCAGAACGGAGATTGACAATCCAACGTATCCGGTTCCAGCCACTGCGATGCGAAGTGGGGAAGGAGATGGAAGTTTGGATGCTGCGGTATTCACGAAGACATCATCAATATCAAAATCCAGCACATCACCCAGCTTTTCTAACTGAGGGATCAGTGGACAGTAATCTTCCTGCTCCAGACGGGACAACTGTGCGCGGTTGATACCGGTCAATTCAGATAATTGAGCCTGCGTCATTTTTAAAGATTTCCTTTTGGACTGGACAATATCAGCCAAAAGGGTGGTGGAAAGTTTTTTCATGTGCGACCTCCTGTAAAAATGATATTTAAAATAACATATTTTGTATAAAGATTACTTAAAACAACTTGCTTTTGCAATTATTATAACGTGTAGAATCAAAGAATGCAATATAAAGTTATTCATAATAACAAAGAATATAAATTTCAAATAAATATGCAAAACAGATTATAAACAGGTTGAAGAAATAAGGGCATCTATGTATAATGAAAAAACACATTACTGTCGATGATTTTGTTGAAAGTTGAACGCAATCCCCCGATAGACGAAGGAGAAAATTTGATGAAAAAACCAACCATATTAATAGGCTGCCTCAGTTTTTTACTGCTGGCTTCCTGTGGAATCGAAGACACAGCAAAAAGTAACACAGAGACTACAGAGATACTTTCTGACAGAACAGCAGAGAGTGAGAAAAAAGAAACAACCGTAATCGAGCAGCGCAATGAACTTGAGTGGGAGCAGTTGTTAGATTACGATTCTGATAGACAGAGAAATCTTTCGGAACTGCAGGTGAATTTAAATGATGATACAGAAGAAATCCGGATGATGGGACAGACGGTTCTGGATTATTTAAGGTCAGGCGATGTGGACAGTGCAGTGGCAACCGTTACGGATGCGTCCTGGATGTCTGTTATGCTGCCAAAACTTGTGATCGGTCAGAGAAATTATAGGACAGATTCAGCGGAAATACCTGAACGAATTACTGTCATATCAGATGAATTAGGGCAGCAGTACACGGCATTGGAATGTGCAACAGAAGACGGAAAGGCTATTTATCTTGAGACAACTCCAGCAGAGATCCATTCTTTTGTCTGCGAGTGGCAGGATGAAAAGCTTCAGGGAACATTTTACAGTGAGATATTAAGAATGGAAGATGGTGCATATCGAAAGTATGAGGGAACAATTTCTTCGGATGGCAAGGTGCAGGGCAGCATGCGGGTGAGCAGTGGAACATTGGATATGAGTGCAGGAGCATTGCAGGCGTGGCAGATGCGGAATACAGATCTGCAGGTATACGAGGGAGAAATTGACGGAGACAGTGAAACGGCAGTGAATGCGGAACAGTTTGGCGTGTATACAATGTGGGAATAAAAATATGAGAGAAAAGAGATTAGTGAATAAGAAAAAAAGTATCATATGGATGATGATAATTACGCTTTTATTTACGGTACAGTCCATGCCGCAAAGAGTAAGGGCAGCAGAACAGACTGTCGGAAATATGGTCATTATGGTTACTTTTGAAAAGGACGATAACGGAAATGATCTGACGGACGAATTTGCCGATGGATATGAGCAGACTGGAAAGTATTATTGCTGGAATCAGAAGTCTGGTAAGGGATCGCAACCAGGAGTCAGCTATTTTAAAGACATCTATACAAAGGAGACCGGAAGTCTGCCCCATTATATCAACACGATATCGGATGGAAAAGTGCAGGTGAATTGTTATTTCCCACAGGAGGACAGTGTGGGGAAGGTGACAACGATCAGACTTAGCGGTAAGGCATCCGATTATCTGAATCCGGACAGCGTGGAGGATAGCAGATTTGTCGGAGCAGTAATAGAAGCACTTAAGAAGACAACGTTTTCACAAAACCTGTCAGCAGATGCACTTGATACATGGAACCGGGATGGGTGTATTGATAATCTTACGATACTTGTGCAGGGGAAGAACACAGGATCTTTCGGTTCACACAAAAGTGAGTATGGCGGAACTGAGGAGGTATGCTTCGGATTACGGGTAGGAGCATACAATGTTATTTCTACAGAAGCACTCCGGTCGCAGGCAACATCAACAGCTTATTCGCTGGTAAGCCATGAGTTTCTGCATACGCTCGGAGCACCGGATCTGTACCGGACAACCGGGGATGATGGGATTCCGGTCGGTATCTGGGATCAGATGGCACAGGTGCCCCGGATAGCCCAATATCCACTGGCTTATATACGAAGCCAGATGGGCTGGATGGATATTCAGGAAGTGACAGAGAGCGGAGATTATACGCTTGAACCTGCAAGTGCAAAGGCAGGGGACAGAGCATATATTTTAAAAACTTCCATGTCAGAGAGTGAGTATTTTGTCATTGAGTACAGGCAGAAGAAACAGCAGGAAAAAGAATATGATAATTTTTTGCCGGTTGAAAAAGGACTGATCGTTTACCGTGTCAATGAGGCAGTGGAAAATCAGACGAATAAAGCCGGAAAAAACTATATCTATGTTTATCGTCCAGGGACGTCAGAAGATCACGAGGCAGCCAAAGAACAGGTATCAAATGGCAGTTCCGGTCTGAGAAATGCGGTATATGATGCGGCCATTGGAGTCGGAAACCGCACTTCACTTGGCAGTAGCGATATGTCAGCTCCATGTACGCAGGACACTATTTTTTATTCCGATGGATCTAACAGTGGAATTGTGATCGATAATATCCGTTTTCAGGAGAATGGAACAGCGACTTTTCATGTGGAATTTCCGGCGTTGAGTGAGGAGAACTACTGGATAAAGCAGGACACCACGCTTGCAGATATGCAGTCATTATCCATGACAGAGGATGCGGATAGTGGGATGATGTATCTGGCTGGAGTTCAGGGGCAGACCGGTAACAGTTTTGTGAAAGTATATGCCAATCTTCTGGATGGAACAGGATGGAAGCAGACCGGGCAGGAACTGGAAGCAACTGCAGGAACTTCTCCGAAAGTGTATTTTTATAAAGGTGTATTGTATCTTGCATATCAGAACAGACAGTATCAGACCTGTGTGTCAAGCCTTCAGGCAAATGGATGGAGTACACCCATTGTTTGCAATGATATAAATGTCAATAATTATCAGTTTGTTGAGAATCAGGGAAATCTCTGGCTTGCGTATTCATCGGCTGATATTTTAAAGACATGGGATTTTCAGTCTGGAACGCAGAAAGCCATACTTCAGGTTTCCAGTTTATCCATTGGAAATCCATCGGTTTTTAACTATGAGGGAGAATTATATGCCGTATATGCAGATTATTTTGCAAAGGATCCGGCAGCGAAAAAAGGAAAGATAGCAAAGTATTCAGAAAATCAGCAGAAATGGCAGGATATTTATACCATTAATGGGATTTCTACGGTAAAAGTATCTGATGTGAAAGTGCAGGCGAATAAGATAAATATTGTGGCGTCAAATGATGCGTCGGAAGAACCACTGCTTATTTCGGGAACCCCGGAAAGCGGTTTTACAGAGGAAAAACTGAGTGGTATCAGTGCAAGTAACCGGGTACAGCTTCAATGGAAAGATGGGGTAGCGTATGTGATCTGGTGTGATAATGCTACATTGAGAGCCAAATATCAGAAAAATGGTATCTGGACAGATATGTCGACGCAGATCTGCTCAGATGCATATGTATTTGACACGGTTGTGATCAAGAATGTGCTTTATGTAGGAAACTCATCATTGACGTCAGGCGTCACATTAAGAAAAATGAAGACGGTAGAAGGGATACCGGAGATACCATCGCCGCCGGTTACGGTGCCGGGCAGCAATGAAGTGGTGATCCAATTGCCGGCAGGATATGATGCAGGTACGGAGATTTATATTGATGGTGTGCCATATACATCTGCTTCGTGGAGTCAGAATACGTCTGCCAGATTAGTATCCGTAGGAAAGCAGGGTGCGAAAACAGCAGTGATGTATCAATATAATGCTTCTGGTATACCGGTTGGGATGTATGTGTGGCTGTTAGAATATAACGGAACTTATTACACTGCGCAGGCGGTGCCGGAACTGCAGGATTTATTTTCGTATCATGGTTTTTCAGTCAGATATACCGGAAATACAGGATTGCGGTGCAGCTTTGGAATTGATACAACAAAGAAAAGCCAGTTGATCAGCACAGGAGGACTGGGAGGATATCGGTTAACAGAGATGGGAACACTCATCATGAATCCGGACAATCGCAACAACTATCCAATGGTTTATGGAGGAGACAAAGTAGCGGGTGGAAGAACGTTCTACATAGAAAATGGAAAAATCTATAATAAAGTGATCCGTACCGTAAATGGAAGAGAGCAGTTTGCAAATGTCTTAGTTGGCCTGCCACAGAGCCGCTATGCGACAAATTATGTGTTCCGTGCATATGCGGTGATGGAACACAATGGTACACAGGTTGTGCTTTATGGACCGGAAATGTCACGCAGTATGTATACCGTATGCAAACAGATATTGGACAGAGGAGATTTTAAACAGGGATCTGCCGGATATGCTTTTTTGAAAAACATTACGGATAGCGTAGAGACAACAAGATAAGTGAAGGAGACATTTATGGAGGAACAAAAAGATACAAAGAACATCTGGATTGTCATGACAATAACTTTTTTTACGGTATCGATTGTATTTGGCATATTATTGTATCGATCAGAAAAAGTGATAAAGGAAATGCAACAGACCGTGGCTGAAAGTGTAACAGTGCCGGAGCAACAGGACGTAAATGCAAGTGCTGATCCTGTGAGATTGATGGATGGCATGGTGCAGGTTCAAAAAGATAAGGAATGGGTTGACTATTGTACCATTGAAGAATTTGCGCAGTCAGATCCTGTTGAGGCTGGAAAACAGAAAATGTCAGATCTAATAAAGAGCAATCAGGATGCGGTCAATGCAGGAACTTTGTTAGAAGATGTGAATTCCGAGTTTGCAATGTTAGAGAAAGCTGCTACAAGAGAGGTTATTATGGAGCCGCAGACAGAAGTAAGCTGGAAAATGGAAACAGACAATACGAAGAATACGACCAATAATCCTAATAAGAAAAAAGATAATGGAAAAAATACGGCATCTAAGGTGAATGGAAAAAATCAGGCTGGCAAAGGGAATACAGTATCAGGACAGAATGCCGCAGGGACAGCAACTCCGGCAGAAACACAACCTGGGGCAGATACTTCCATGCAGCAGCCGGCATCAGGAACATCCTCAGGCAGTACTCCGGCAGAAGGAAATGCATCCACCGGCGATAATGCATCGAGCGGAGGTTCGCCTTCTGGCGGGGGTTCATCGGCAGGCAGTAGTTCATCCTCTGGCGGAGGAGCGCCGGCTGAGAATACAACACCTTCCGGTGGGAATGGTAGTTCAAATCCGTCTGGTGGAACAGCAGGCACACCATCAACAGGAACAGATTCAGGAGGCAATGGAGCTTCAGGCGGCAGTGCACCGGACAGTGGTTCATCCTCTGGTGGATCTACAGATTCCGGTGGAGGAAACAGCGGCAGTGATTCGGGAAACTCTGGTTCAGGATCTTCCGGTGGTGATGGGGAAGATATTGGATGGACGGATGATATTTTATAAAAGAAGAAAAGGTTATACGCAGGAAGAGGTCAGTTATGGAATCTGTACAACAGCATCTTTATCCAGAATTGAAAATGGTGCACAAAAACCGGGACGACTTATTTTGGAGAAACTGTTTGAACGATTAGGTACGGAGAATAATTTGTTCAATTCTTTTGTAAGCAGAGAAGAAATGGAGTTGTATTCTGCGATTCAGAATTTAATTAGAGATATAACGGATGAGGATGTAACAAAGCTTAAGGAACATATTTCACTCGTTGAAAATCTGGCAACTGATGCTTCAGAATTGGAGCATCAATGTTTATATTTTGCTAAAGGAGAATTGGCAAGGCAGAAGGACAAGGATGATAAAAAGGCAATGGAAATGTATATGAAAGCAATCCATATTACATTGCCAGACTTTGACGGTAAAAGCCCATTAAGAAATAATCTTTTAACATTTGATGAGATTATGATCATTAACAGTATTTCAATTTTATATTCAAATGATGAAAAGAATATTATGAATGCAATACATCTTGATATGTGGTTGAAAGAATATATGGAAAATAAAATCGTGGATGGAAAGATGAAAACGGCAAAGTATCCAATGATTTTGTATAATTTAAGTTGCTGGTTAGGTGTAGAGAATTGTCATGCAGAGGCTTTAAAAATGGCTGAACAAGGAATAAATTTTTGCATTGAATATGGAAATTTAGCTTTTTTTCCACTTCTGATTTTAAATAAAGGAGTTGCTTTGGCTGAATTGAATCAATTAGATGAAGCAAAACAATATCTACACCAAGCAGTTACTGTTTTATCAGCGGTAAAGAGAATGGATTTAGTTAAAATAGTAACTGATTGGTGTGGATTACAATATCATATTGATTTTAATAACCTCCTGCTCTAGGACCGAGGATATAAGCTACTTCATAACTCTGATCCACAACCCCAGTACTTCCAACAATAGAAGCAGCTGCAATAAGTGCACATAATGTGATAGCAAAAATTTTCTTTTTCATGGTTTTGTACCTCCAGTTAATTTTGAGATTATGGTAAATTCCAGAAGGCAAAGAGACCATTCGATGTGACGTAAATTTAAATTTACGCGATATCGAATGGTCTTTTTGCATGAATGGGAATAAAATTAATTAATTTAACAGGATGCTTTGGGGATTAGGGAAACTGTTAAAAGAGATTGAAGGAAATGAAAGGAAAATGTGAGTTATGGTAAGACCGGGATTACGTCGCAGCGAAATTGATTGGGAGAATGTAGACATTCATATCTCCAGAGAAGAAATGGAGAGAGAGCAGGAGCATGAAGCGGCAATACAGCAGGCAAAACAGTATCTGATCAAAAACTTTCCAAAGTTTTGTACAATAAATAATGGTTATTATGAGACAGAGACGTTTGATCATGATGCAGGGATGTATGAAGTAATGCATGTGGATCATATCGTGATTGGTGATCAGGCAATCTATGTGATCAAGACAGTGAAGTTTCCGGAGCATGTCGAATTATACGGAAGCTCAGACGCAAAAAACTGGTATTATGCAGAGAACACAGATAAACAGGAAACGCATAAGCACAAAGTGGACAATCCGGATAAGAGAAACCAGAGTTATTGTGAGTATATACAGATGTTGGCAGGAGAAGCTATCAGACGGGATGTGCCGGCGATTGCAATTGTCAATATTATTGGACTTACAGATGAGCAGATCCATTTGGATATAGAATCAGGGCATGAGGTTGTGACAATGGATAAACTGGCAGACAGGATCCGGTATTATGAGAGTACAATTGACAGTGATCGTGTGGCGTATGAACATAGCGATGATCTGATAAGAAAATTCAAGGAAGAAGAGGTATATGATAATATCATTCCGCAGATACGGGATGTGGAGTTGAAATACAGAATTTACCTGAAATTATCAGAACAATAGAACTCAAAAATGGGCGTGTGAAAAAACGAGAGTTTTTTCATTCGTCCTTTTGCTTATAGTTATAAT